>CDZU01022622.1_pt1 | contig 255015 bp, 219 predicted proteins | sample 557441 | NCBI WGS metagenome assembly CDZU01 (sample SAMEA3182114, study PRJEB8094) | gut metagenome | biome: human; feature: gut; material: Stool; isolation source: human stools | place: Canada | collected 2013-06-10
GCCTTGAAGGCCACGCAGCAGTCGTAGCCGTCGATCAGGTAGCCCCCTTCGGGGAAGAACGAGACGTCGAAGTCCGAGACTTTGCGCACCGAGGTGTTGCGCTGCGTCCTGCGGCTCTCCCGATAGGGCCGGATCGTGAGCGGCTTCTTGAAGAAGTACTCCGGCCCCGGATTGCGCATGTAGAGCGTGTAGGCCGTAAGCGAGTAGTCCCCGAAGCGTTCCAATGACTGCGTCGGAAGGTAGCCGCTGTACACGCTGTCGCGCGACAGGAGCTTGATGCGCCGCACCAGCGACCCGCGGTCGTCGCGAAGCTCCACGTAGACGTAGCGGCTCGCAGCCACGGGACGGTGCGTCGCGGCGTCCGCGCAGTGCGCGCGCAGCCAGATCGTATCTCCCGCGATGTACGAATCCTTGTCCGTCGATACATGAAGCTTCTCTTGCGGATAACGCTCTATCTGAGCGGAAAATCCGTTAAAATCCTTACAGGGGGGGGGTAGTTCGGGAGTCTCCGAACGCATTCAGCGAGAGAACCAATGCTACCCCGATCGCAGTCGTGCAGAGATCGAGTTTCATAGCGCATATTGTTTTGGTTTTCGTAAAAATAGGTATTTTATTCCGAATTGCAAAAAAATAGCACAAAAAGTTGCGGCGAGCAGTCCGCCGACCGCAAACAGCGACGGCTTCGTCACCGCTTCTCCCCCTCCAATCCGCGGGTGCTCAGCAGGCCGCACGCCGCTTGGATGTCCTCGCCGCGCGAGGCTCGGATCGTGGTGGTGATCCCTCTGGCCGTAAGCGTATCGCGGAAACGCTCCATGGCCGCACGGTCGGGCGAGAAATAGGGCGAATCGGGGATGCGGTGAAAACGGATCAGGTTGATGCGGCAGCGCAATCCGTTGAGCAGGCGGCACAGTTCGCGCAGATGCCGCGGCGAATCGTTGAGCCCCTGCATCAGGATATATTCGAACGACACGCGGCGCTGCCCCGTGAAGTCGTAGTCGCGCAGCACGTCGACCAGCTCGCGGATCGGATAGGCCCGTTCGATCGGCATGATCGCCGCACGCTCCTCGGCAAAGGGGTTGTGCAGCGACACGGCCAGATGTACCCGCGTCGTGTCCAACAGCCGCCGCAGCTGCGGGGTGACGCCCGCCGTCGAGAGCGTGATGCGCGTGGGCGACCAGCCGAAGCCCCACTCGGCCGTAAGCACTTCGATGGCCCGCAGTACAGCGTCGGGGTTGTCGAGCGGCTCGCCCATACCCATAAAAACGATGTTGGTCAGACGGTCGCGTTCGGGCAGCGACTCGATCTGATTGAGAATCTCGGCCGCCGTGAGCGAATGCTGCAATCCCTGCCGGCCGGTGGCGCAGAAACGGCAGCCCATGCGGCAGCCCGCCTGCGACGAGACGCAGAGCGTGGCGCGGTCGCCGTCGGGGATATAGGCCGATTCGATGAAATGCCCCTGCACGGTACGGAACAGGTACTTCTTCGTTCCGTCGGACGACGTGCTGACCCCGACGGGTGCCGAAAGCCCCGTGTCGCAACGTTCGGCGAGCCGCACGCGCGCCGCCGCCGGCAGGTCGGTCATCGCCGCCGCGTCGGTCGTGTGCCTGCGGTAGAGCCAGCGGGCGATCTGGCCGGCGGCGAACCGCGGCAGCGACAGCTCTTCGCAGAGCCGCCGCAATTCGGTCATGTCTTTTCCGTAGAGGTATTCCATAAAACAAACGTGCGCAGCGGCCGGAGTTCTCCGCCCCGGCGGATAGTGCCGGCAGGGGTCTGCACGCCCCCTCGCCGACGACAAAAGTAGATAAAAAACATCGATTTTTTCCGCCGACCGATTCGTTTTTGATTTTTTCTTTCTATATTTGTGGTGTGGAGTGAGCCGTAAATGCGCCGCAACGGGTTCGAGGAAGCTGTGGGAACGGCTCGGGCCGGATGGCGGAAAACGAGCCAACCGACTGGATAACAATCAAAAAACAGAATAATGGAAATCAAAAAATCACCGAAAGCCGACCTCCAGAACAAGCGGGGTCTTCTGCTCGAGATTGGTTTGATAATTGCACTCGGCGGCGTTATCGCAGCGTTCGCATGGACGCCCAAGGAGCAGAAAATAGAAAAGCTCGATCTGAATATCGCCCCCGTCGAGGAGGAGATCATGGAGATCACGCGTCAGGAGCAGAAGCCGCCCGAGCCGCCCAAGAAGACGGAGATCACCGTGATTACCGATATTCTGAAAGTCGTAACCAACGATACCAAAATTACGACAAACGTCGATTTCGCCGAGTTCGAGGACGACGTGGAGATCGTACAGCAGGTAGCTGTCGAGGAGGAGGAGATCGTCGAGGAGCAGCCGTTCCTGGTCGCCGAGACGATGCCTTCGTTCCAGGGCGGTTCGCTCAACGATTTCCGCAACTGGGTTCAGAGCAAGGTCCGTTATCCGGCCATCGCCCAGGAGAACGGTATTTCGGGCAAGGTGGTGCTGACCTTCGTCATCGAGAAGGACGGCCGTCTGACCAACATTCAGGTGCTCCAAACGCCGGACCGCTCGCTCTCGGAAGAGGCGATCCGCGTATTGCAGCAGTCTCCGAAATGGTCGCCGGGCAAGCAGCGCAACCAGCCTGTGCGTGTGAGGTACACCCTGCCTGTGGAATTCCGCATCCAGCAGTAAACCTTCACCGACCGCCGGAGACCGTGCCGCGAACCGTCCGACCTTCGGAAGTCCGAATCAATAATAAGGGTATCTCTTTTCGGGGGATACCCTTTTTTTCAATGCGACTTGAATTATGACAGAGAACAAATCCACCATACAAACCGCCGCAGGAGTACCGGAGCGCGAACGAGCCGTACTGGTGGCCGTCGTGCGCGACAGCCAGGAACTCCGCCAGAGCGAGGAGTACCTCGACGAGCTGGAATTTCTGGCCGAAACGGCCGACATCACGACGGTCAGACGGTTCAGCCAACGGCTGCCGCAACCCTCGTCGCGCATCTACGTGGGACCGGGCAAACTCGAAGAGATCGCCGCCTACTGCGAAGAACACGCCGTCGACGTGGCGATCTTCGACGACGAACTCACGCCGGCGCAGACCCGCAACATCGAGCGGGCGATGCCCTGCCGCATCCTCGACCGCACGCGCCTGATTCTGGACATCTTCCTCGCGCGTGCGCAGACGGCCTATGCCAAAACGCAGGTGCAGCTGGCCCAATACGAATACATGCTGCCCCGGCTCGCCGGCCTGTGGACGCACCTCGAACGGCAGCGCGGAGGCACGGGCACGCGCGGCGGCGCCGGCGAACGCGAGATCGAAACCGACCGCCGTATCGTGCGCAACCGCATCTCGAAATTGAAGGAGGATCTCAAAAAGATCGACCGCCAGATGGCCGTGCAGCGCTCCAACCGCGGACAGCTGGTGCGCGTGGCGCTGGTGGGATATACCAACGTGGGCAAATCGACGCTGATGAACCTCATCGCCAAGAGCGAGGTTTTCGCCGAGAACAAACTCTTCGCCACGCTCGACACGACGGTGCGCAAGGTGGTCTTCGACAACCTGCCCTTCCTGCTGTCGGATACCGTAGGATTCATCCGCAAACTGCCGACGGAGCTGATCGAATCGTTCAAATCGACGCTCGACGAGGTGCGCGAAGCCGATCTGCTGCTGCACGTGGTGGATATTTCGCACCCCCGGTTCGAGGATCAGATCGCCGTGGTGAAGCAGACCTTGCAGGAGATCGGCGCGGGCGACAAACCGGTCTATCTGGTTTTCAACAAGATCGACGCCTATACGTGGACGGAGAAGGCCGACGACGACCTGACGCCCGCCACGGACGAAAACCGTTCGCTCGACGACCTGAAACAGAGCTGGATCGCCAAGGCCAACACCCCCTGCATCTTCCTCTCGGCCAAACGGCGGACCAACATCGACAAGTTCCGGCAGGATCTCTACGGCATGGTGCGCGAGATCCACGCCGGACGCTATCCCTTCAACAACTTCCTCTACTGACCCGGAAATCCAACACCCCCGCATTATGGAGATCAACATTCTGAACCGACAGAACACCGTCCTCAACAAGTTCATCGCCGAGATCCGCGACCGCAGGATCCAGTGCGATTCGATGCGTTTCCGCCGCAATCTGGAACGCATCGGCGAACTGATGGCCTACGAAATCTCGAAACGGTTCCGCTACACGCCCCGCACGGTCGAGACACCGCTCGGCGAGGCCGAAGTCGAGCTCTACGACAACGAAATCGTCATCGCCACGATCCTGCGCGCAGGCCTTCCGTTTCACCAGGGCTTCCTGAACTATTTCGACGACGCGCAGAACGCCTTCGTATCGGCCTACCGCAAGAGCAAGAAGGACGGAACGTTCACCGTCAAGGTCGAGTACATCTCGTGCGGAAGTCTCGAAGGGAAGACGATGCTGCTGGTCGACCCGATGCTCGCCACCGGATCGTCGGCGGCGCTGGTCTACGAAGCGCTCGTCGAGAAGGGAGGTATGCCGGCCCACACCCACGTGGCGTCGATCATCGGTTCGGAGCAGGGCGTAGACTACGTGCAGCGCCACATGCCGCATGCGACCACTTCGCTCTGGTGCGCCGCCGTGGACGAAGAGCTGACCTCGCGCTCCTACATCGTTCCCGGTATCGGCGATGCGGGCGATCTGGCCTACGGAGAGAAGTTGTAACCGCCGCTGCCCCCGAACGGACGGCAGGCGGAGCGCACCGCCGCCGTCCGCTTCCGGCTTCGTCGGGGAGGATTGAAAAAACATGAAACGATTCATCGAAAACCGTCCGTCATCGGACACCGCCCGCCGGCCCCTTCCGCCGCTGGCCGGCAACCTGCTCTTTCTCGGCGCCCTCTTCGCCATGAGCCTGCTCGTGATGGCGATCGAGAAACCGCTCTTCCTGCTGTGGTACCACGCGCAGGCGGCCGAAGCTTCGGCCGCAGAGCTGGCGCTGGTCGTCTGGAACGGATTGAAACTCGACCAGACCGTAGCGGGATACATCACCGCACTGCCGCTCCTGGTCGTGCTCGCAGCCCTCTGGATTCCGGGGCGATGGAGCCGCAGCGTGCTGAAAGGTTACCTGCTCGTCATCGCCGCCGTCTCCGCCACGGCGTTCGCCGCCAACCTCGCCCTCTACGAATACTGGGCCTTCCCGCTCGACAGCTCCGTGCTGCAATACCTCGCCTCGCCCAAAGAGGCGCTGGCGAGCGTCACGGCCGGCCAGCTCCTGCTGCAACTGCTGGTCGCCGCGGCGGTCTTCGGAGGCATGGCGTGGTGCTACCTGCGCGTACTGAGGCTTTACGACTCTGCCCGGCGGTCGACACATCGCGCAGGCAGCACGCTGGTGCTGCTGCTGGCGGCAGGAGTGCTCTTCCTGCCGATCCGCGGCGGGGTATCGGTGGCAACGGCCAATGTCTCGAAGGTCTATTTCAGCGGCCGGATGTTCCTGAACCATGCGGCGGTCAATCCGCTTTTCTCGTTCCTCTCGACCCTGTCGGACGGCAACGACGCCCTCTACGAATACGAATTCTTTCCCGAACCGGAGCGTGCGGCGATCTTCGAGCCGCTGCGCGGCGACCTGCCTGCCGGGATCGGAACCGACACGCTGCTGCGCACCCGACGGCCGAACGTCGTGCTGTTCCTGGTCGAAAGCTTCGGCCGCTCGACGGTCGACGAGCGTGTCGGAGGCGAACCCGTAGCTCCCGAATTCCAACGGTTGAAGGGCGAGGGAGTCTATTTCGACAACCTCTTCGCCAACTCGTTCCGCACCGACCGCGGCACGGTAGCCGTGCTGAGCGGATTTCCCGCCCAGACCAAGATGTCGGTCATGAAGCTGCCCGTCAAGAGCCAGCGGCTCCCCTCGATCGCCCGCTCGCTGCGCCGCGAGGGCTATGCTACGAGCTTCTACTACGGCGGCGACCTCAACTTCACCAACACGGCCTCCTACCTTTACGGCACGGGCTTCGACCGGCTCACGTGGCAGAAAGACCTGCATTTCGACGCCCCGACCTCGAAATGGGGCTATGCCGACGACGTGGTGATCGACGCCTTCACCGACCATGTGCTCGCCGAAGCCGCATCGCAGCGTCCCTTCTTCGCCGCGATGCTCACGCTGTCGAGCCACGAACCGTTCGACGTGCCGTTCGCGAAGTTCGACGACCCGATGCTCAACGCCATGGCCTTCACCGACGCTTGCCTCGGCCGCTTCGTGGAACGCGTGCGGCAGACTCCCGTATGGGACGACCTGCTCGTCATCCTCATCGCCGACCATGCCTATCCCTACCCCTACGGCATCGCCAACAGCGACGCGCTGCGTCACCGCATCCCGATGTTGTGGCTGGGCGGCGCCGTGCGCCGTCCGGCGGTAGTCGAAACCTACGGCTCGCAGAGCGATCTGGCGGCCACGCTGCTCGCGCAGCTGGGGATCGCTCACGGCGATTTCCTTTTCAGCCGCGACCTGTTCGATCCGGCGCGCCCCAAATTCGGCTACTGGTGTTTCAACAACGGCTTCGGCGTGGCCGACGCCGGCGGCACGACGATCTTCGACTGCACCTCCGCCCGCGTGATCTCGCCCGACAGCACGGCCGCGCAGCTGCGCGACGGAAAGGCGATGCTCCAAACCACCTACAAGGTGATACGGGAGCTGTAAAAATCCGGAGAATCGAAATCCGATCTGTGCCATCCGGTGCATGAATTTCGATTACGCAGAATTCAAGAACCGCCCCTTCGGAAGGGGCGGTTCTTATCGTTACCGGAAAATCGGGGAGGAGAGAGAAAACCGCCCCTACGGCACCGGATCGTAGCCGCTGCCGCCCCACGGATGGCAGCGCGCCAGCCGTTTCAGGGTGAGCCAGCCGCCCTTGACGGGCCCGTATTTGCGCAGCGCCTCGACGGCATACTGCGAACAGGTCGGCGTAAACCGGCACGAAGGCGGCGTGAAGGGCGAGATGCAGAGTTGGTAGAACTTCACCACGGCGATCAGCGGCAGCGCCGCCGCACGTTTACAGACGCTCCGCAATCTGTTGAAGAATCCGGCGCAGGGCATTTTCGACGGTTTTATAGGGAACGATCTCCTTCGAGGAGTAGATCAGCGCCACGTCCACGGCAGCCGTCTTTCCGCCCTCCGCGAGCAGCAGCCCCTTGTTGAGCCGGTAAGCCTCCTTCGCCCGGCGGCGGAGAAGGTTGCGCCGGTTGGCGCGCTTGTGGAACTTCTTGGGAACGGAAAAGAGCACTTCGGCCGACATGCGGTCGTCGGCCTCGGCGAACCAGACGTAACGGAACGGATAGACGAAACCCGACTCGCCGCTCTCGAACAGGCGGCGGATCGCACCCAGCGTGCGCAACCGTTCGGCGCGGGGCAATGTACGGGACGGGATCATCGTATTCTCTCAATGGAGGCGGACGTACCGCCTCCGGTCGTTATTTCTTGTCGGCCGACGAACGGCGTGCGCGGCTCTTCTTGGCCAGCTTGTGCTGCTGCGAACGGATGAACTCCTCCTTCTGCTTGTCCTCGACGAACTGCGCCGCCTCGACCTCCTTGCCGGCGTGCACCTGGTCGATGTAGATGTCGATCGCCTTGACCATCGAAGGAGCTTCGGGCGTCGGGGCCTTGATCTTGACGGTCAGTCCCGCCTCGATGGCGCAGCGCAGCGTCGCCTCGCCGAAGGCGGCGATCGTCGGCAGTTCGTCGCCGAACTGCTCGATGAGCACCTTGACCTCCGAGGGAGAATAGATGCCCACCACGTCGTAGGAACGGATGTCGATCCCCTCGGGATCGGCCGCCACCGTACGGGCGAGAATCACCGGATGGAACGAGAATTTGAGCTTGGCCATCGTCTCGGGCAGATCGGGCTTGTGCGGCTCGCTGAGCGTGAGCAGGAACTTCTCCTCCTTGTGCTTGATGAGCAGTTCGATCAAATTGGTGAACGAACCGTCGGCAAACGAAATTTTACGTTTGCGGTAAACGATGTATTTTTGCAGGTAGAGCGCCACGGCCTCCGTCTGGCAGATGTACTTCATCGTTTCGGGAACGGTGATACGCGCCTCCTCGCAAATACGGAAAAAGCTGTCGACGGTCGTGCGCGACGTGAAAATTACGGCCGTATGATCCAATATCTCGACCCGCTGCTGCCGGAACTCCTTGAGCGAAACGCCCGCAACCCGAATGAACGGATGATAATCGACGGTTATGCGCTGTCTGCGCGCCAATTCGAAGAAAGGAGACTTTTCGGGGATAGCCGGCTGCGGCTGAGAGACAAGAATTCGACTGACTTTCGTTACACTCATTCTTAACTGTGTTTTACCAACATGAGCACCGCAAATGCCACCGGTGCGATTTCGATGGTGCAAAGGTACAAAATCCAATGCAAATTCGAAATATTTTTTGCGACAAACAACGAATGAATCTCTCTGAGAAATAGCAATATAATCGTCGCAGACAACCCGACTATCCCGCATAACCAGCCTGATCCTGAACCGATTGGACAGAGTGCATAAAGCAAAATGAACGGCAGGACCGAGAGGCTCGCCAGCGCGAAATGGAACTGTTTGACATAGAGAAGCGTCTCGACGAACGACTGCGTGAGCGTCACCTGTCCGATGCACCACAATGCGATCGTCTGCATCAGGACGACGGCCTCGGCCGCCAGCACGGCCGCCACGCAGAGGCCCTCCCGCCAGAGCGGAGGAAGGAGGTCGAACGTACCTGCCGGCAGCCAGTCGTCGCATAGGCGTACGGTCAGCACGCCGATCCCCACGACGCCGAGTACGCAGCAACGGCGCAGGAAATGGCTGTGGATCACGCCGCGCTTCTGCAACGTCCGCTGTCCGGCGTTTCGGTCGAACCCGAAACTCCCGGCCAGCATCCGCACTTCGCTGTAATTGGTATAGAGCAGCAACAGATAGGAAGCCGCCAGCAGCAGGACGACGGCCTGATAAACGACCGATCCGGAGAGGGGCGCTGCCGTTTCCGCGACCGCACGACCGACGTCGCCCAGCGTCGACGCCGCACCGAACAGCTCCGCCGCCGAAGCATCCGCCAGCGACGCGACACCCTGCGCCGTACGCGCCGTCCAATCGCTGAGCCATCCGCCGAGCGTCAGCGCCCGTTCGGCCGCCGAGAGCGGCTCCACCTGCGGAAACGAGGCCGGAAAAGCGTCCGGAAGGGCGGCTGCGGTATGCACCAGCGAATCGGCCGCCGCGAACGAATCGGAGAGGGCTTCCGCCGCACGGAGCCCCCCGTCCAGCGTATCGGTGCAGACGCCCGCCGCATGCACGACGGCCCCCGCCGGCCCGTCCGGCGTTCCGTTCGCCGCGAGCGAATCGGCGGCGACCGACAGATCGTCCGGCCGGATCATGCGTCGAAAAAGCGTTTGAGCGTAATGCGGATCATGGTACCCTTGCCCGGCTCCGACTCCACGACGGCGATCTTACCGTTGTGATACTCCTCGATGATACGGCGCGAGAGCGACAGTCCGAGCCCCCAGCCGCGCGTCTTGGTCGTGAAGCCGGGCTCGAAAATCCGCTTCCAGTTGCTTTTGGGAATGCCCTTGCCCGTATCCTTCACGTCGATCATCACGTTTTGGTCGTCCATCGAGAGCCGCACGTCGATCGACCCATGTCCTTGCAGGGCGTCGAGCGCATTTTTCATCAGGTTCTCGACCACCCATTCGAAGAGCGCCGGATTGATGTTGGCCTCGATCGGAGCGATGGCCAGACCGTTGTAGTCGAGCGTGACGTTGCGCGGAATACGCTTGCGGAAATACATCACCGCTTCGCCCACCACTTCGTTGACGGTCGCCTTTTGGAGTACCGTCTCGGAGCCGATCTTCGAGAAGCGGTCGACGATTTTCAGCAGATGCGTCAGATCCTTGTTCATCTCCTCGACCGCCTCCTGATCGACGGGCTGGCTGCGCAGATACTCGATCCACCCCAGCAGCGACGACGTAGGCGTTCCCAGCTGATGCGCCGTCTCCTTCGCCAGACCGATCCACACGCGGTTCTGTTCGTCCTGCTTCGACGAACGGAAGGCGATGTATCCGATGAAGATGAAGAAAAAGATGACCCCCAGCTGCACGTAAGGGAAGAGGTAGAGCCCTTTGAGCAGCTTCGACTTGCCGTAGAAGATGATGTGCCGGTGTTCGGGACCCCACCAGTAGTTGACCGTCTTGGGCTGGTTCTCCTCCGTGAAGCGGTCGATCTGGCGGCGCAGCCGGTCGGGATGGTCCAACACCTCGCGCGGCACCAGATGCGACTGGATGACGTTGAGCCGCTCGTCGGTGATGATGAAGGGGATGTTGTTGCGGTTCGAGAGGATGCCCTTGATGAGCGGATCGTTGACCGAGCCGCCGAAGGCGTCGCGGCTCGCCTGCTCCATGGCGTGCGCCCACACCTCGACGTCGTGCTGCTCCTTCTCGCGCAGGTCGTGCGCCATGTGGTTGGTGTAGACCAGCGACAGCAGGCAGATGACCATGCCCACGGCGATCACCACGATCCGATTGCGGAACGAGAGCGTATAGCGGTTGAGCAGGTATTTCAACGACCGGCGTGCCATGCGGAATCGGGTTTATTTTCGGACGGTATCCTGTTCGTGCAGAATGCGGGCGTACTCCTTCCCGTCGTCGAGCAGTGCGACGGCGCGATGCACCTCGCGGTCCTCCGTGAGCGTATGCTCCGTAACCCCCTCCGCATAGCTGTAACGCAGGATGACGGCGCCGTTGAGCGTCTCCATGATCTCGCGTTTGTAGGTTTGCAGGTTGGTCGCCTTGTCGTCGCGGATGCCGGCCTCGATCGCCTCGATCTCCGCCGCGAGCGACTCCTCGTAGAGGTCGGCCCTGGCCGCCTCCTTGATCCGGTTGAGCGCCCGCCGCGTGTCCGACTCGTATTTGACCTCCTTGTCGGCCATGAACTGCTCGAAGCGCTCGTAATCGGCGTCGGTGAGGGTGAAGGTGCGCGGATCGATCCGCTGCATCCCGTGCTCGCGGAAGTAGAGGTCGGCGAAATCGTCGACGTAACCCATGGCATAGAGCGTCATGGCGAAACGGCTGATGTATTCGGGATCGATGCGTTCGTCGGGCATGATGCCGCCGCCGTCGTAGACCTTGCGGCCGCCGCGCGTGCGGAACTCGCGCACGAGCGAATCGGGCACGCTCTTCACGGCCCCCTTCTCGTCGCGCGACGAGTAGTCGATCGCCTGGATGCAGCGGCCCGAGGGGATGTAGTATTTGGCCGTGGTGACTTTCAGGAAGCTGTTGTAGCCCAACGGGCGCGTCGTCTGCACCAGTCCCTTGCCGAAGGTGCGCTGGCCGACGAGCACCGCACGGTCCAGATCCTGCAACGAGCCGGTGACGATCTCGGCGGCCGAAGCCGTCCCGTCGTTCACGAGCGCCACGATCGGCAGCGTCGGCGCGACGGGGTCGAGCTGCGTACGGTAGACCGTATGCTCGGTGCGCCCCTTGGTCGTCACCACCTCGGTGCCCTTGGGCACGAACATCGAGACGATCTTCACGGCCTCCTGCAAGATGCCGCCGCCGTTGTTGCGGTAGTCGAGCACGAGCGCTTTGAGCCCCTGCTTCTGCAACCCCTCCAATGCGGCGCGCATATCCTCGTAGCACCCCTCCGTAAAGTCGCGGTGCTGGATATACCCGATGCTGTCGGCCACGAAGCCGGCGTAGCCCACGCCCGAAATGGCGATCCGCTCGCGGCGCAGCTTCACCTCCTCGACCTGGCCCGTGAGCAGTTTCTCGACCTTGATCGTGACGTTGGTGTTGGGCGTACCTTTGAGCAGCGCGCTCACCTGTTCGGTAGTCATGCCGCGGGCGTCCTTGCCCGCGATCTCGACGAAGCGGTCGCCGATCTGCAATCCGGCGCGGTCGGCCGGGAAGCCCTTGTAGGGCTGTGCGACGACCACGCCGTCGCCCTTCTTGCGGATCAACGCCCCCACGCCGCCGTACTTGCCGGTGGTGAGGAACTGGAAATCGGTCATCTCCTCTTCGGGCATGTAGACCGTATAGGGGTCGAGCCGCCGCACCATTCCTTCGGCGGCGTCGGTCATCAGACGGTCGGCGTCGACCTCGTCGACGTAGTAGACCGACAGTTCGCGCATCATGTTGACCAGCGTCTCCATGTTGCGCGCCAACCCGAAGTCGTTCTTCGCGGCAAAGGTCAGCAGGGCGGCCGCACCGAGCAGGGCGGTCGCCGTCAGGAGATAATTTGCGATTCGTTTCATTGCATCCTATTCTTTCGTTCGCGCATGAGCGGCGATGTAGCCTTCGAGACGGGGTGCCACGCGCGCTACCGTGCGCCGCTGACCGCTCAGTTCGATCCACTGGCCGAACTGGGCGACGCGCACCTCGTCGTCGAAGTGCAGCCACAGCCTCCGCAGCGGACTGGCCGCCCGAAAGGTCATGCCCTCGCCGTCGTCGTCCGCCGGTACGAACCCTTCGGCCCGAAAGGCGTTCACGACCCGTTCGCGGTCGTCGTCGAGAAATCCCTCCACACGCCGCGTAACGAACCCCGTAAAGGGATAGGCTGCCGAGAGGAGGACGACGGCCGCAGCGAGCACCCACCCCCGCCACGAGGCGAAGAGCAGCGCGGGCAGCTCCGCCGGCGCCACGGCCAGCATACCGGCCAGGTGCATCACCAGAATCACCGCTGCACACAGAACGCAGAGGTGTACGAAATATTTTACGGAACGAACGAAGCTATGCATATCGATCGGTTATTTGGTTGAAATCCTTCTCTAAATCCGCCGCACGCGATGCGGCGGTGCAATCCGGCGCTCAGGTACGGCCTGTGCCGAACGCCCCCGCGACGATCGCGTCGGCCACCCGCTGCATCAGCCAGCGGGGCGTCGACGTGGCGCCGCAGATCCCCACCGACTCGGCCCCCTCGAACCATTCGGCCCGCAGTTCGGCGGCCTCCTCGACCTGATAGGTGCGTGCATTGGCGGCACGGCAGACCTCGCAGAGCACCTTCCCGTTGGAGGATTTGCGGCCCGAAACGAAAATCACCGCGTCGAACCGCCGAGCGAAAGCCGCCAAATGTCCCTCGCGGTTGGCGACCTGCCGGCAGATCGTGTCGTGCACCACCACCTGCGACGCATCGGCCGCGCGGCGGCGCATCTCGTCGGCCAGCCGCTCGAATAGCGCGATGCTCTGCGTCGTCTGCGACAGAAAGTAAACCGGCCGCGTGAAATCGACCTGCGCGAGATCCTCCTCCCGCTCGACGACCAGCGTCGGCGCCGCCACCTGTCCCGTGAGCCCCACCACCTCGGCGTGCCCCCGTTTGCCCAGAATCACCACCTGACCGCCCGACTCCGCCATTTCGGCATGCGCCTTCACCACCCGCTCCTGCAATTTCGCGACCACGGGACATGTCGCGTCGATCACCTCCACGCCCGCCTCGCGGGCACGTGCGAAGGTCGAAGGGGGTTCGCCGTGAGCGCGGATGAAGAGCCGCCGGCCCCCCAGACCGTCCAGATCGGCGTGCGTCACCGTGTGCAGCCCCAACCCTTCGAGCCGCTGCACCTCGATCCGGTTGTGGACGATGTCGCCCAGCGAATAGACCGTACCGTAGTCGGCCAGCGCCCGTTCGGCCTTGTCGATAGCCCGCACGACGCCGAAACAGAACCCCGATTTATCGTCGATCTCCACGCGCATAACGATGTCCGGTTACTCCAAAACCACCTTACCGGCCGTCGCCTATGGCGCGGCGGAACTCCTTCTCGAACCACTCCATCTGCTCGGCGACGGTCATGCAACTGTTGTCGAGCACCACGGCGTCGTCAGCCTTGCGCAGCGGCGAAATCGCCCGCGTCATGTCGGCCTTGTCGCGCGAGAGGACGTTTTGCAGAATCTCCTCGTAGGAGACTTCGTCGCCTTTGGCCCGCAGCTCGTCGTAGCGGCGGCGCGCCCGCACCGAAGGCCGGGCCGTCATGAAGATTTTCAGCTCGGCGTCGGGAAAGACCGTCGTACCGATGTCGCGACCGTCCATCACCACGCCCCGCCGGCGCCCCATCTGCTGCTGCATGGCCACCAGTTTGGCGCGCACCTCGCAGATCGAACTGACGGCGCTCACGCAGTTGCTCACCTCGATCGTGCGGATCTTGCCCTCGACGCGGTCGCCGTCGACATAGATGTCGCTGGCCCCGCGTTCGGGATTGAAGCGGAAATCGATGCAGATGTCCGGCAGCAGCCGCACGACGGCCTCCTCGTCGACCATTCCCGAACGGATGGCCCCGTGTTCGAGCGCATAGAGCGTCACGGCGCGGTACATCGCCCCCGTATCGATGAAAATATATCCCAGACGGCGGGCGATGGCCTTGGCGAAGGTCGATTTGCCGCATGATGAAAAACCGTCGATGGCGATGACGATCTTCTTGTTCGTATCTCGGTCAGTGCACATTGGGCAGGACATGGATGAAATTCGACAAAATGGTATAGATACCCAGCACGGCGATGACGATTCCCGCCACATGGTTGATCGTCAGCATGTGGCGCGGACGAAACCGGTGCCGGAACAGATTCAGCAGGAAGGTCAGCGCGAACCACCACGTCACGGCTCCGCCCAGGAACCCCGCGATGGTGAGCAATCCCCCGAAAAGGCTCCCCACGTCGGTCACGCCGAGCGTCGAGACCTTGAACATCGTGAAGAAGATCATGATGTAGGGGATCACGTAGATGAAATTCGTCAGCGTGATGCCGAACATCGAGGCGAAATCCCTCCACAGCGTCGTCTTGCCCACACGGTTGCGGCGGATCTGCGTCACGGGGTTTTGCAGGAAGATGTAGACGCCCACGATCACCACGATGATGCCGCTCACGACGCTGAGGATCAACCTGTTCGCCTCGATCGACCGTTGCAGGATCGACGAGAAGAGCATGGCGAAGATCGCCATGAGCGTATCGGCGCAGGCCACACCGAGCCCCGATGCGAACCCCGAACGACGGCTCTTGCTCAGCGTCCGCTGAATGCAGAGCACGGCTACGGGGCCTACGGTAATGGAGGCTGCGATGCCGACCCCCACCCCCTGCAACAGCAGGTAGAGAATGTTCGTTATCTCGTCGAATCCCATGAACGGCGTTTTTGAGACCCTGAGGCCGCGTCCGTCGCCGAGGCGTCGTCGACGCTTCGCGGACGGCCCGAGTCGGGTTTGGAGGACAAAGATACGAAAAGTCGAGCGCAGAAGCAAGCGCCAGCTTGATTATGCCGAGACGGAGTATCTAAGACGCAGTCAAAGATACGAATAAGCGAGGGCAATGTCAAATTTATTTGAACGTTTTCGATAAGCCGAGCGCAATCGAACTTGTTCGAATTGCCGAGGCGAGAAAACGTGCATGAAAATGAACATTGCCGAGCGGGAGTATCCAAGACGAAGTCAAAGATACGAACGAGCGCAGAAGCAAACGAGGGCTTGCAATTAAAATCAGATTTCGTCATTCCGAAGGGAATGACTGTTTGGGGTTCGTCATCCCGAACGGGAAGCCGGCAAACAAAGGCTTCCGCCGCGAGGATCGCCCCGATCCTTATTCCGAAAGGGTGGAAGAACGCCGCTGCTTATCCGATGCGCTGCGGGACGAAGCCTCGGAGCACACTCCTGCGGCAGGCCTCCGCGGGCGGAGACTTCGGCCCGCGCGGGGACAAGCGCCGCAACGGTTTCCCGAACGACGGCGTTTCTCGACTCGATCCGGCTGTGCGGAAGAAAAGCGGATCGATTCCCGCACCTCGCCGCATCCCGCGCTGGACGGCAGCGCCCACCCTCCGCTCCGCCGCACCGGATCGTGCGGCGGAGGCGACGTGCCAGTACTCGTCAGTTACGGATCGCGGGAACCGTATGGGAAGGGCAGCGGCATCGCCGAACCTAAAACTTTTACTTGAAAAAGAAACAAGGCGATGCCGCCGCCCAAAACTTTCGGCTCAGACGATACGCGCCTCGAAGGGCGGAATCGTTCCGTCCGTGAGGTCGCGGTTCACCTGCGCCAGCACCTCGTCGTAGGCTTCGACGTCGAAAAGGTCGAACCGACGCAGTTCGTCCGCCGCATCGATCATGCGCAGCGTGAAGACGTAACTCAACAACGCCTGAAATTTATAGAACGTTTTCGTTAAGCCAAATGAGCAGAGCCGCGCTTGCGCGAGCTATGCCGAGGCGAGAAAAGGACTGTTGAAAACAAACGAATCCTTCGATGAAGGCGAACGCCTGCGCACGGTAGTCGGCATCGCCGGCCAACTGCGCCTCCACCGCGGCCGCGGCATCTTCCGGCCCGACCGCACGGTCGTCGGAGAGGAACGACGCCATCCCTTTGACGCGCTCGTAACGCTCATAGTAGGCCGTCATGAAGATTTCCAACGGGATATGGAGCGGCGGCTCCTCGTCGGAGCGGAGCTCGCGTTCGAGGCTGCGCTGTTCGGCTTCGTCGCGCCCGACGGGGCGCATCCACCAGACGAGAAACCGGTCGGGCAGTTCGGTCGACCAGACACGATAGTTGCAGGATTCGAGGTACTCCTCCGAGGAGGCGGAGCGGTAACGGTAGAGTTCGGGATCGGTGTCCGCGGTGCCCGACGAGCTGCCGGACGCAGCGAGGATACGTTCCTGAAAGGTAGACATGAAAAAAAAGGGTTGAAAGATTCGTGAATCGCCCCCTCCGGCCGATAATGCAATATAATATTTGATAATAGCAAAATAATATTGCACATCGGCAAAAAGAAAAAGGGGCGCGGTGTCAGCCCCTAACGACAGGTCATAGGAAACCCGAAACCGGAAGCTGTCCTGCGCCCTTGCCGCCCTGCTCGCAATACGCAAGCAGGACATAACAAGGACTGGCAACTTTTATACCGGTGTCAAACCCTCTCTTTCGAAAGGTTCCTATGTTTGTCGTTAGGTATAAAGAGTTGTGTACCCTTTATAAGTATGTCCGTCGGCTATGCCGAGTCGTCGATATTCCGTTTCATAATCTGCATCGTCTCTTTTAAGCGGCACCCGCCGCCTCCGTCGGAAACTTTTGCAGACTATTTGCAGGACGATAAGCAAATACAGCTGTTTTTTATGGGATTTGCAAAACGCCGTGCCGGAATTTTTCATAATTTTGTGATGATGAAACGAAGCACCCGGTTTTTACCGCCCGACAAGCGACGGGATTTGCAGCAACTCGTCGCCCTGATCCGCGAGCAGATCAAACAGGTCGAGATGGTGATCCTGTTCGGCAGCTATGCGAAGAACAGCTACGTCGACTACGACCAGCGCATCGAGTTCGGCACACCGACCTACTACATGAGCGATTACGACATCGCGATCGTGACGCGCAAGCCGATCGGAGCGGTGGAGTATTCGTTGTACGAAAAGATCAAGGATCGCTTCTTCGAGAACAAGAACCGACCGTTCCACACTCATCCGCAGTTCGTCAACTACGGTATCGACGACTTCAACCATGCCCTGTCGAAAGCCCACTACTTCGAGACGGAGATCAAGCGTGACGGAATAATTCTCTTCGATTCGGGAGCGTATAAGCTGGCACGGCGCAAGAAGCTCAATTTTAAGGAGATCAAGGAACGAGCGCAGAAATATTACGACGATAAATTCGGGAGGGCAAAACAATTTTTGAAAGGCGTTACTTTTTATTGTGAAGATGGTGATTATAATATGGCTTCATTCCATCTTCACCAATCGGCCGAAAATTTCCTGCGGACGATCCCTATAACCTTTATTCTCTACGGCCATAAGAGCCACGATCTGTCGGAACTGATGAATGCGGCCAAGAAACATACGCCGGAGATTTTCAAGGCGTTCCCCCGTGACACGCCGGAGGAAAAACGGCTGTTCGACCTGCTGCAACGCGCCTACATCGAATCGCGCTACAACCCCGATTTCGAGATCACGAAGGCCGACATCGACGCCCTGCTGCCGAAGATCGAGCTGCTGCGCGACGTGGTGGAGCAGGTCTGCAACGAACGGCTGGCCTACTACGACAGCCGGATCGAGAAATAAACGAATTCCGCAGGTATCCGGAAACATCTGCCCGTCCCTACTATCACCCGACCATTCCTCAGCACCCGGCCAGACGAAACTCCATCGCCGGCATTATCGTTTTCCCCGACCGAGAATACAATATAGTATTTGATAATAGTAAATATAATATTGCACCACGCAAAACAAGCCCGACCAATAATACAACAAAACATTGTACTGATACAAACTAACATTGTATAATATGAATGATCCCGACCGAGAATGCAACACAATATTGCACTATGCAAAATAATATTGCACACCAGCCCTGCCGAGTCGCCGATATTCCGTTCAGAATCTACATCTTTTAAGCGGCAACCGTCACCGTCGGAAACTTTTGCGGACTATTCGCAGAACCATAAGCAAATACAGCCGTTTATGGGATTTGCAAAGAAATCTGCGTCAAACCGATCCTGCCGGAACGCGCCGACGAGGACAACGCCCCGCGGTAAACGATCTTTCGGAAGATATGCGCGAGAAGCCGGACAACCTCTACGAGGCGATCGCCGCGCGCGGCGAAGGCGCCGCAGGAGCCCATCCGGAAACGCCGTCGTCCTTTGTGCGCGACAATCCGCATGAAAAAACCGTCTGCAAAAGATTTGCGACGGTTTTCGTTTCGTTCGACGCCTTGCGGCATCTTCGGATTTTCGAGCCGAAGCTGAGATTTAACTTCGCTGCGCTCGTTTTATCTCTTCTGCTTGCCGCAGGGGCGCTATCGAACCTGCGCAAGTCGCTGCGCGACAAACGGACCGAAACGAAAAAACCGCTTTCAAGCTACCTTGAAGCGGTTTTCCCTTTCGTTCCTGCGCCTGCGACGCTTTCGCAGTTTCGAGCCGAAACCGAGATTTGAACTCGGGACCCCTTCATTACGAGTGAAGTGCTCTACCGCTGAGCTATTTTTATAAATAATAGCAAATCAGCGATTTACTGAAATAGTATTGTCTTGTCCTACTCGTTATGGGAAGTCTATGGGAAATTTTGCCACCACCTGCAAGTGAATAAAATGTGCTATAAGTTTCTAAATTTCACTATGTTATCCTTTCGATTACCCATAGTCCAATGTAGAGTGCATTTCCATAAGTGCATAATCTTTTAATGGTAAATGAATTAAGTTGATTGTGAGAGGCTGGCCGACCCCTTCATCTATTTCTAAAAAACAGAGGACAAACCTTGCAAAAGGGGTATATTTAAGACCCCTTTGCAAAGTCTGTCCTCGTTGTCTGTCGAGAAAATCGCGCGGGAAAATTTTCCCCTTTCCCTGCTCTCCCCTTTTAAGAATTGTTGTGTCGCTTTTGTTTCTGTGGAAACAGCAAGGACAAACATTGTCAAAGGGTCTATATTAAGACCCCTTGTCAAAGTCTGTCCTTTTGGTTCTATATGAACTGCTCCAAATATTTCTCGTTGAAACCCGTCAGCGGGAAACGGAACTCTTTCTGTTTACCTTCTACCGATGTATAGCCGAATACGGCCGTGTCGCTCTTGATATGTGCTTCGAAAAGATTGAGCTTGCAGCTGGACTTGGGTAAATCTACGATGTTGGGTAATCTGATAGCGAGACAACCCTCTTCTACGGCCTTTGGATTCAGCAGATAGGAGAATCCTGCCATATAACGACCCCGTTTCTGGAAACAGACGGTCATATCTTTTGTAGGGTCGATGTCGAGTTCGAAGATATAGGTGAACTCCCGTGGTGTAGGATCGTCGGTTCTGCGTCCCACGAACAGACAGATGCCGTAATTATTATCGTAGGATACGCCTTTGGAGATATACGATATTTGCATATCGTCGATCGTCTCCGTTCCTGTTTTTCAATTGATGCTTGGTGTTTTTCTTTTCATTTCAGCTAAAATTTAGATTATGGTTAATAATTTGATTATGATGTAAATATACGAAAAATTCATGACATATGCAATAAAATATATAAAAAAGACAGGCTTGGGCATACGGTATGAAATAAACCGCTCTGTCCAAGTCTGTCATAAATTGTGTATTATTCAAGCCTCTTTATTCCTTTTCTTTCTGCAATAATGTATCGTGTAAAATATCAACGCAATCATTATTAAAAAGGAGAGATTTATTTTTTCACTTCCTCAAAATCATATTCAATAAAATAATCTTTATAATAACTCCATCCTGCTGATGCTTGATAGGCCTTCAAAGTTCCTCTTGGGATATATATTTTAAGAGTACTTTCATTGAAATTTTTAAGGAATGTGCCATAATCATACATTGAAGCATGGCCTACCGATTTTGTCTTATACTCTGGCGGTGTTGTTGCCTTAACATATAAATTGTTAATACAAGATGGTAGAGCCCAATTATATATTATTTTAATCGAGGAAGGCAGAGTTAATGTCAAGATTTTTTCAGCAAATCTGAAAGCATCTGCATCAATCATTTCTACACCTTCTTCTATTTTTACATTAAATAATGACGGGCAATTTGTAAAAGTATGAGTATAAATAGATGCTACTCCTGATGGAATATTTACCGAACCTAAATTCTCACAGCCCTGAAAGGCTCTACCGCCAATCCCGCTCAATTGATTAGGTAGTTCGATTTCCTTCAACATAGTGCATCCCTCAAAAGCGGACTGTCCTATTGAAATCAACTTATCGGGTAATTTTATAGTATATAAGCGTTCGCAATTCATGAAAGCAGCATCGCCAATAGATGTAAGATTATCAGAAAAATAAATATCATATAAATTTCTACAACCCGCAAATGCAGATTTCTCGATATTAGTAATACTTTGTGGAAGTATAATTGACTTTAAATTCGACCCAAAAACATTCGGTACAGATGTGATATTTGTAAAATATTGAAATTCATCAAAATAGTCAAATTCTTCGCCATCAGTGATATTCCCTATCGTTTTTACTGCTGCTGCTTCCTCATAAGAGAGCTCATTATCCCCATTTGTATCCCAATTTTTTATACATACATATTTAGTATTAGTCGAATAAAAATCAATATTTCCTAACATGGGATTCTCGGGCTCACTTGGTTGCGTTGATCCCGTCTTTGAAATGGTGATTACCGTTCCGTCTGCCAGTTCGAAATAGACGTTGTTCTCGTCCTGCGTGATTTTGATGCTGTCTCCATCCTTGCCATCGGTACCGTCCTGTCCGTCTTCTCCCGTAGCCTTGCCCAACTGTGCCCAGTTCGTTCCATTATCGTAGGAGATCCACCAGTAACCCTCTCGAATTTCCAGCTTGGGGGTAATACCGTCTTTGCCGTCCTGCCCGTCATTTCCGTCTGACCCGTTGCTGCCATCGGTCCCCTGTGCCTTGATCTTCTGTCCGTCCACAACGATAAATTCACCGTCCAGCGTCCAATAATAGATGCCGTCCATATCTTTCTTCACACCAATGACGGGTGTATTTCCATCTACACCGTCCGCACCGTCCTTGCCGTTGTAGATCACGATCGGGTTGCTCTTGGCAAACTTGATCGTATAGCCTACCACCTTGCCGTTCTCGGTCAGCGGGTCTACACTCGTAATCCAATCGTTGTTTTGCAGGGCTGTTACAATCGTCTGCAAGGCCGAAAGGTTGGTATTCGTTTCGTTGCAAAGACGCTGCAAGGCCTCGAATGCTGACCATGTGGGCAGTTTGATTTGCGTACCGTCATCCAACGTGAAGATGACATAGTCCGTGCTGGTCTTATAATCCACATCTGTAAACATCGAATCGCCACTAATCCCGTCCTCTCCATCTTTGCCGTCTTCACCTGTCGCTTTGCCTAACTGTGTCCAAGTATCGCCATTGTCGTAGGAGATAAACCAATAGTCATTCTCGATCTTGAATTGGGGCGTGATACCGTCCTTGCCATTCGTACCGTCTTGTCCATCGTTTCCGTCTGAACCATCTTCCCCGTCTGCTCCGTCTTTGCCATCCGTTCCCTCGGCCTTGATCTTATCGCCTCGTTCATCGGTCAGCCACTCTCCATCGAGTGTCCAATAATAAACATCATCTACATCCTGTTTTACTCCAATGGTGGGCGTTGTACCGTCTTTGCCATCTGTTCCATCGACACCATCTTTGCCATCGGAACCGTTTTGGCCGTCCTTGCCATGATAGATGGTAATAGGATTGCTCTTGCTAAACGTAATGGTGTAGCCGACCTCTTTTCCGTCTTGCATGACGGGTGTTACACCTGTAACATAATCGTTATTCTGCAATGCGGTTACGATGGTCTGCAACGATGAAATATTCGTATTCATCTGCTTGCAGAGTTCCTCCAATTTTGCCACTCGGTTTTCCAATCCGTGAACGCTGTTCCAAATGTCGTCGTCATCGTACTTGCACGATGTGAACGCAACCACCGCAAATAATGCGGCAAAAGCCAATAGTTTTTTCATAGTAAGATTATTTAAGTAAAACAAGTGACGCACGTTTTACCGTATCAACTCCTGCTGCGGTGGGTTATGGGTAAAAAGAAAGTGTGGAGTTGTTCGTTTATCTGAGAGAAGGTTGTGGAATGACCTATGTGCAAATAAACAATACCCCACACCGAATAGTATATATCGAGAATGATATATGCCTATACACGGTGATGAGCGTTGCGTTATCCCTGCACATTGAAAACTTCCACATTTTCTCTCAAGGATTAGCGAAACACTTTCACTAAACTAATATGTCTGCTATCTGTTGGGACAGCACCACAAAGTTAGGAAATGTTTTTCAATACGCAACACTCTTGGGGTATTGTAGTTACAAAGTTCTTAAAAACAAAGTAACAATCCAACAGCAATACGACTGGAAAGTAAACTTTGTTCTTTACATATTGGAAAAATAGTCTCCAAGACGATCCGCAATTCCCGATGTCTCTGTATCGATATGCAATATTACATTGTGTCGAATCTTTGTTTTACGCTGTCTCGGTGGCGTGAAATCCATTGTTTGCAATCTGTTATTGCATGATATTCCAGTATTGCGCCAACATAAAAACAGAAATCAGAGGTTGCAAAATCTTCTCGGAATTGCAAAGCCCCTGATCTCTGTAATTTATGAATTTACTATGTCGATATGCAAGCCGAGTTTTACTCTCCTGCAATCTTCTGTATCACGCCGTCCATGTAGACAGCCTGTCCGCTGGTGGTACGTCCCCACCAATGGCAACCGAGTGCTTCGATTATGACTTCGCCCTGCTCTTTGAGTTCCCGTGCCAAGTAAGGCGATACCAGCCACCATTCGAAAACCTCCTCCTCGGTATCGACGAAAGGATAGGTATACTCCTCGTCGATCTTGCCTGCACGGATGAGTTCCCCGACCACCTCGTTCTGCCCATAAAACACATGCAAATCCGCAATGCGTTTTGCCCTTGTTTCTCTGTCCATATTTTTAAGTTTTAATTAGACAAGGGGCGGGGGCTTTGATCTGTTACTGTGTTCGTGGGGAGGATATATGGGTTTATTACCCAAATCTACCCACATAATGAAATAATCACTATCTTTGTCTCAAAGGAAACAGCCCATGTCATACCAGCCGCCTTATACCATCACGCCGAAGATTACCCATCTGGTCGCCCAGATCAGCGAGGCCATCGGAGGCTATTATGCGCAGGAGAACCTGCGTTTGCACCGCGTGAACCGTATTCAGACCATTCGGGGGACATTGGCCATCGAGGGCAACACGCTCACGACCGAGCAGGTTACGGCAGTGTTGGAGGGGAAACCCGTCGTGGCTCCTATCAACGAGGTGCAGGAGGTGCGCAACGCACTCAAAGCCTATGAACTGCTCGATGTACTCGATCCCCATAAAGTCGATGATCTGTTAAAGGCGCACGCCACGATGGAGGCAGGCTTGATCGACGATGCAGGACGGTTCCGCAGGGGTGGTGCTGGTGTGGCCACAGGCAACCAGATAATTCATTATGCACCCGATGCCGAGCGTATCCCGTACCTTGTCGATGACCTTTTCGAGTGGCTGCGTACCACCGAGGAACACCCTTTGATTGCCAGCTGCGTATTTCATTACGAGTTCGAATTCATCCACCCCTTTGCTGACGGCAACGGTCGCACGGGACGTCTGTGGCAGACATTGATTCTCTCGCGCTGGCGTCCCATCTTCAAGAACCTGCCCATCGAGAATATCGTCTATAAATACCAGCAGGCCTATTACAGGGCGATAGCCGTAAGCGGCGGCAAGGAGGGATGCACGCCCTTTATCGAATTTATTTTAGGGGTAGTTGCCGAGACATTGACTGCCCAAGAAGCTACCCCAAAGACCACCCGAGAAAGGATCGTGGATGAGATTCGAAAGAATCCCAAGATTTCACGCCGTGCGCTGGCCGAGGTCGTAGGCATCACGCCAGATGGTGTCAAGTATCATTTGCAGAAACTGACGAAAGCAGGTGTTATCCGCCATGTCGGCGCAACCCGCTCGGGGGAATGGGTGATATGCAAATAGGGACAAACTTGGTCGAGAGGGTTAAATATAGACCCCTCGTCCAAGTCTGTCCTTGTCCATTTTCAACCCCTCTGTATAGATTTGGAGGGAGAGGAGGACAAACATTGTCGAGCGGTAAGGATATAGACCACTCGAAAATGTCTGTCCTCTGCCTATTCATCTATCGTCAGCCTACCCGAACAACGTATGCCTGTTCACCGCAGGCATGGCTTTATAAGTCTTACCCTGCAACTGGCTGCCGTTGCGCTCCACGCTTCGATAAACACCATCCCTGCCGATGCTTCCCCATTGCTTGAAGAAGAACAACGCACCCTGTTTCTCGGTCTGCTCTTTTATCGACAGCACCCACGGTTCTTTCATCGGTCGTGCGTTGACTGCATGTTCTCCGCCAACGATTACCCAATTTATATTCGTCAGATCGAGTTCACCTAAATCTTCCACCAACGGCTCACACGACAGGAACCTTATCGAAGCAGGCAGCTTGCGCAGGCTGTCGATTCTGTGTTTCACATCGCTTGCCTCTACCGACACGCCGAGCCACACATTTGCAGGGATTGCCCGTGTTGCGAAATACTCGGCCATCCGCTCGGCTCGTTTCGTGAGAATCTGATACGTGTGCCACGGTGTGGAACGAATCACATCCATCACCTTGTCTATAAATTCAAACGGCACGTCCTTATGGAAAAGGTCGGCCATCGAGCAGACGAAGATGAACGAGGGTTCATGTAACAGTCGTGGCATGTTCAGCGCGTATTCGTGCATCGTTACCGTAAATCCGTTGGCATACTTTCTCACTCCATTCTTCTGCATCTGCAACGCAATCGTTTTTGCATAGCAGTTGGCACATCCTGCCGATAGTTGCGTGCATCCCGTTACAGGGTTCCACGTCTCGGTTGTCCATTCAATCTTTGTAGACATATTTTAAATATTTTTAGTTATTAATTTGTCTTTGTGTCGATTCCAAGGCGGGTGGAGGACAAATATTGTCGAGCGGTATCAGATTAGACCGTTCGTCAATATCTGTCCTCTGTCTGCTCTTAAATCTCGTATTTTTTCTTGCCGAGTTTGAATGCTCGTACTTGGTTTTGCTTGCAGTCTTCCAATTCGAAGAACAGACCGATAACTTTCCGATCCACTCGTCCCTCGAACGGAATACCATTATCAGAAATCAACTGCCGCATGAACGCATTGGCATCATTGGCTGGTACGATGTCGCCCGTGTGGAAACGACTGTACACGGCTTGCCGCATCTTCTCGGAGGTGAGCAGCTGGTTCTCCTCGATGCTGCCCAATGCGGCCTCGATTTTACGGCGGTCGTAACCGAGGGCTTCGATACGTTTAGCCCCCAATATCGTATGGGCTTTCACCATCGTTGCACACTCCTCACCCAGCTCGTCGAGCATATAACTCGGCTCTGCATCGGGGTTGGCTGCCTGTAATCTGTCGAGCTGGCTCACCACCTCCCGCCACAATTCCTTGGTACTTTTCAGTCCAGCCTGTTTACGACGCAGACGATCTTCGTCTGTAATGGACTGTTCATATTTGACGATCTTGACATGGAATGGAGCGTTCTTATAGGCTGCTTTCACCATAGAAGGATATTTGTAGCAGGCCCGTATCTTCTCGTCCTCCCACGCATTGTCCCACATAAACCAGTTACGCCTGTTCTCGCGGGTTACGAACCGCTTGTAATCCATGCCGCCGATGGCTTCCAGCAATGTTTCCTTTTCTATGTCGTTGGCGGTAGGGATCGCGGTCACCTTGTTATATATGGCCTCCTTGCTCTCCAACTGCTGGATGAGCGTTTCACGCGACAGGCTTGCCAACTTGCTATCCGTGTTGGTTACATGGTAGGCTTTCGCCACACCGTTGCGGAAACGACCGATGGCCTGCACCACCTCGGTCTGCGGGTCGATCATCGAATGGGGTGCATGGAATACGTCCGTCAGTACGATGACGTTCGGCTGGTAGTCCAGCTTGATGTCCACGGCCGAGTAGAAGCGGCTGGTGAAGAAATTGACCTCGGCCAATTCCGTAAGGTTGTCGCTCACGGCTGCAAATCCCTCGCGCTTGAGTTTGCGTACGCTCTTCTCCGAGCAGAACACTTTGCTGCATTCTTGGAGCTTGAGCGTCTGAATGAGGCTCAACGTGGCATCCGTCGAGTTGAAGAAGATGCAGACCTTTTCGCCTGCCTTGCGGTAGCGTCCCAACAGTTTCCGCAGTACGTGTACCGTATTGTTGGTCACGACCACCGTCAAATCCTTGCAGTAGTCGTAGGTGGGGACGATACGCAGCATCTCAAAACCTTGTTCCTCGAACCGAGGGTCGGATGGGATGATAGGCGTGGCAGATACCATCGCCTTACCTTTGAACTTGAAAAAGTCCTCGACGGGCAGGTAGATGTCCCCGCGATAGCCCACGTCCTGTATGGGCTTCTCGCACTCGTCGAACAGGAGGAAATACTCCTCGTAAACGGGGATACTTAACTCGTACATGGCGGGGAGAACTTTTTTGTCGAAGCCCTCGGGAGTGGTGATGATCTTTCGATAACCGTCCTCCTCACCTGCGAGGTAGGCTTTCACGTCCTCGCGCGTCGTACCCTCGTACACGGCGAACAGAAAATCGTGCTGGGCCTTTTTCCCGATAATCACGGGCACGTTCGGCTCGATGATGATGGAGTGGCGCTCTGAATGAATTTCCAGCCATGTGGCACCGCAACCCGTCATCACCTTATTAAGGATGGTATTGGTAGGGATTGCTGGCCTCCCGTTGACAAGGATTTTAGGCATTACGTCTTCAAGATACTGTCCTGCATTGATATTAATCTCTTTAATTTTCATCTTTTTTTGTTTGTTCTGTTGTGCCTCCACTTGGCGTTCGGCTTACTCCGTAATCTTGTCTGCTGGCCAGCGTGATTTGATTACAGAGGCAAAAGTATATTAAGCAAAAAGGGTATAAAAAAAAGAATAGGATGCGTTTTTGCACCCTATTCTTTTAATTTCAATCTCCTGTCAGAACAAGTCTTTGAACTCGCTACCCTCTGTCAAGAGTTTCATGCCTCCCGTTTTGTAGAATGGTCTGAAAACTGCAAGTTCGGGATGCTCCAAAACATATCTTATCCTCGCTGCGATGTTTTGTTCGTCCAATGCTACCATTTCATCCTCTAAACCGATGCAGTACAAATATTGGCCTATGATACGTACCAATGCCGCACTCGTAGCCTTGGGATCATTCGTCATATCCTTGAACATATTGTAAACGCCATAGATCACCCAATAAGAATCAGGGTTGGCCAATTTCCTGCCTGCTCGTTTCAATTCCGCTAACTCTGCTCGTGCTTCATCGACTGAATGAATATCGGGTAAGTGGGATATGCAGTAATTTTTCCAAGCAGAACGAACGATATAATTGTCGTAATTGTCGAGTTCCAATGTGGTGTGGTTCGGCTCGCCTTTGTTTATGGATAATTTGATGTTGTTTTTAGTCATTGGGGTATATTCCATTTCCTCGCAGAAAATATATAACTCCAATAACTCTTTGCGTAATTTGTTTTTATAATGAAGCCCATAATTAATCTCAACTGCGTAATCTTCATCTTCGTTAATATCGCTGACGACTGCCTTTCGATTTAAGATCAGTTCCTTACGGATGTAAATATGGTTTACGAAACAAAGCACCCAACCAGCGATATTGAATATTTCCGTATCAATGGGGGCAATGTATTTTTTAATTGATTCGTCGCTCTCGAAGATTGCATCTATTTCTGTCGCTTTGCAGAAAATAGATACGTTTTGGGGAATTAGCTGTTTCCCTTTGTGTGATATACCGTATAGTTCTGGGAAATAATTCAAGATTGCTTCCGCTCCAAAATATTCATGCACAAATTCTCGGATGTTCTGAAACTCATTCCAGCTAATGTCGTATCGCTGTACGTTGTCCTTGTATCTATCCTGCCTATCCATGTTATATGGGATTTAGTGGAATAAATATAATAAAAACAAAGGACAAACTTGGTAAAGGGGTCTATAATTAACCCCTTTTACCAAGTCTGTCCCCGCTGTCTACCCAATAATATCCAATCGTAGAAACAGATTGGGAGGACAAACTTCGTACAGCGGTCTATAAATCATACCGCCGTACAAAGTCTGTCCTCGTTCAACCACATATCCACAACCAACGAGGACAAACATTGACATAGGGGCTTAATATAGACCCCTTGTCGATGTCTGTCCTCTCTCATCTTACAGCAAATGCTGCATCGCTGCGTCGATTTGCGAGTTCTCGAACGAATCCAAGTAAATCTGTGTCGTGGATAGATCAGAGTGTCCCAGCGATTCAGAAATCAAGGCCACGCTCACACCAGACCGTTTCAAGACTGTTGCGTAGGTATGACGGGCAACGTAGGTCGTTAAGGGCATCTCCAATCCAATCATTTCTCCCAACACTTTCAGTTCTCGATTGACTTTCCGCAAAACCTTGTGCAGGCGATTGAAAATCTGTTGCGGGGTGGTGTGTTCATGGCGATTGAGGATAGGGAAGATATAATCTTCTCCGTGTCCTTCCGTACCGTACTTTTCGAGAATCTGCAACGCCATAGGAACGAGTTGAAAAGACAGTAGTTTCTGTGTCTTATGGCGGGAGTAGTTCACACGACCTTTCACGATGTCTTTATAACGCAATCGTGCAATATCGCCAAAGTTCATGCCCGCTGTGAAATAGGAAAAGAGGAATAAATCTTTGGCAAGGCATCGATATTCCGTCGTATGTTCCTCTACAATTTCAAGATCGATTAACCGTTGGATGTCGTCTTTGTCGATAGCCCGTTTGCGTGTTTTGGCCCATAAGCTACCCACTTGAAACAGAGTGAACGGATTTTGCTTCACCGTCACTTTGCCCTCCTTGACCGCCTTGTTGTAGATGGCCTTGAAGATAGCGAACCGTGTAGCGATGCTGTTATCCTTGTTGCCTCGTTGGCGCAGGTACAATTCCAATCCTTTCAGATAGTCGAGGTCGATAGCCTCTAACGCCATAGTGGTTGGTTTATAGCCGTTCAGCACTTGCAGGGCGTATTTGTGCTTGGTGGCCGAGTTGATCTTGCCGAGCGATTCCAACCGTTCGATTTCTGCTTTGAAACCGCCCTCGATGGTAATTCCGACTGAACGAGCGGGTTTTGCATCGAACAACGTTTCGAAGTTCACGGGAATATCCAACGCTTCTAACCGCTGGATTTTCTTGCTGTACTCCTTGATTTTAGCTGTTATCTGAAACTGGATATTGTCCCTGTCGGGGCAGTCATCCGTTACTTTTTGAGCCTCTGCATTCCAGTATTCACGAGCTAAGGATATGCCTAAACCGATGGTTTTCTTACGACCGTCGTGGAGAAATTGAATACAGAAAGGGGAGGTGTTGTTTTTATAAATTACGTCCTTTCGTAGTATTACTTTGAATGTCATTATGTTGCATCAAATTGATGCAGAGGGTGGGCAGACTTTTCTATGGAAAGTTCTATGGGAAGTTTATGGGAAATTACAGCCTTGAAAAGCCCCTTTCAGCCCTATTTTTCACCGTACAGAAACAAAAAAGCCAGCAATCACATTTCTGTAACTTGCTGGTTTTCAGAGCCGAAACCGAGATTTGAACTCGGGACCCCTTCATTACGAGTGAAGTGCTCTACCGCTGAGCTATTTCGGCGATTCATTTCTGAATTCGGGTGCAAAGATAGTACTTTTTATTATTTTTTCGCTATTTTCGCAAGAAAATTTTATCGCCGATGCTAACTTTCCTCGTCTGCCTCACGGCGCTCGTCATCGCCTATTTCACCTACGGCCGCTATCTGGAACGGGTCGCAGCGATCGATCCGGCCCGCAGCGTACCGAGCGAAACGCTCTTCGACGGCGTAGACTACGTGCCCATGCCGCGCTGGCGGGTCTTTCTGATCCAGTTGCTCAACATCGCCGGTACGGGTCCGATCTTCGGCGCGATTCTGGGAGCGGCGTTCGGTCCCGTGGCTTTTCTGTGGATCACGCTGGGCGGCATCTTCATGGGTGCGATGCACGACTTCCTGTCGGGCGTCATGCTCGTGCGCAACGACGGCCTGAGCATCCCCGAAGTGGCAGGACGTTACCTGAGCACCGGAATGCGGCAATTCATGCGCCTCTTCTCGGTCGTGCTGCTCGTACTCGTCGGTGCGGTCTTCCTGCTCAGTCCCGCCGACATCCTCAGCGGCATGGTGCCTTCGGTGCCGCACACGGTGTGGGTCTGGCTGATTCTGGCCTACTACTTCGTCGCCACGCTGCTGCCCATCGACAAGATCATCGGCAAGATCTATCCGATCTTCGGCGTGGCCCTCATCCTCATGGCGCTCGCACTGCTGGGCGTGCTGCTCTTCGGCCCCTACCGGATCCCCGAACTGACGACGCTGGCCAACGCACAGCTCGACCCGCACTCCGTGCCGATCGTCCCGACGCTCTTCATCACCATCGCGTGCGGCGCCATTTCGGGCTTTCACGCCACGCAGTCGCCGCTGATGGCCCGCTGCGTGCGTAACGAGCGCGAGTGCCGCTCGGTCTTCTTCGGCGCGATGATCTCCGAAAGCATCATCGCCCTCATCTGGGCCGCCGTCGCCATGGCCTTTTTCGGCGGGGCGCATGCGCTGGCCGAGGCACTGGCCGCAAACGGCAACAGTGCGGCATGGGCCGTCAACATCATCTCGAACACCACGCTGGGCATCGCGGGCGGTATTCTGGCGCTGTTGGGCGTCGTCGCGGCCCCGATCACATCGGGCGACACGGCCTTCCGTTCGGCACGGCTGATCGTCGCCGACATCTTCCGCATCGAACAGCGCACGCAGTGGAAGCGTTTCGCCATCGCCCTGCCGCTCTTCGTCGCCGGCTACCTCATCACGCGGGTCGATTTCACCGTCGTGTGGCGTTATTTCGCATGGACCAACCAGACGCTCGCCACGATCGTGCTGTGGGCCGTCGTCGTATGGCTCTTCGCCGCGAAGCGCAACTATTTCGTCGCATTGCTGCCTGCCGTGTTCATGACCTTCATCTGCGCGTCGTTCGTCTTCGTTTCGGGCCAGTTCTTCGGCATGGAGAACCGTCCGGCAGCCTACGCTCTGGCAGGAGCCGCGACCGCAGTCGTCCTTTGTTTCATTCTGTTAAAACTCCGCCGCAATGGCCGAAGCAATCCTTAATCCCACCCCCGACCAGACATTCCGGATCGAAGGACGGGGCGACTACGATTTCTCCCGCACCCTCCGCCTGTCGGACGAAGCGCAGCGGCGCGGTGCGGTGGACGAAGCCTGCAACCTCCGTTTCCACGCCTTCCAGCACCTCGCCGATCTGATTCCCGACAACGAGGAGGTGATCCTCGAATGGGAGCATCCCAATACGCAGGCGGCGCTGCACCTCCTCTACCGTTCGGCCGTCGACCACTTCCTGATCGACGACTTCGAACTCTCGGCCGCCATGCTGGAATTCCTGCTCGACCTCGACCCCGAAGACCACGAGGAGGCGACATGGCTGCTGGCCTTCGACTACGTGGCGCTGGCCGACTACGACGCCTTCGACGAGGTCATCAACGACGTCTCGGACAAATACCCCGAAAAGCCGCTGCTGACGCTCTGGTCGGAGTATCGGCGCCACGGGTCGCTGCCCGCCGGCGAGGCGATCCGGCTGCGCAACCACTTCGCACCTTATTATAAGGAGTTCACTGCCGACAGCCATCCGGCCGACGACGCCTACCTGCGCGACATCGAAAGCGAGCGGCCCACGTCCCAGGCGCAGGCGCGCGAGCTGTGGCTCAAAACCGAAAATCTCTGGACGGCGTTCCCCGGCTTCATCGCCGCGCTCAAAGCGCTGTAATACACCCACGAAAGAGCGGGCGGCCGTCGCGTTCCCTGCGACGGCCGCCCGCTCGTCACCGAAACGGTCACTCCTTCCCTGCGCGAAGCCGGGCGAAGCAGTGGCGGCAGATCGGTTCGTAAGAGTCCTGCGCGCCCAGCATCACCTGCTTCTCGTCGGCCGTCAGGCGGTGCGAATGGTGCGCCAGATTGCCGCACCGCACGCAGATCGCGTGCACCTTCGTGACGTACTCCGCCGTGGCCATGAGCGCCGGCATCGGACCGAACGGTTTGCCCGTATAGTCCATATCCAGCCCCGCGGCGATCACCCGCACGCCGCTGTCGGCCAACGCCCGGCACACGTCGACGATCCCCTCGTCGAAGAACTGCGCTTCGTCGATCCCCACCACGTCGACGTCGGAGGTCAGCAGCAGGATATTCTGAGCCGATTCGACCGGCGTCGACCGGATGGCGTGGGCGTCGTGCGACACCACCTCCTCGTCGGAGTAGCGCGTATCGACGCAGGGTTTGAAAATCTCCACCCGCAGGTTGGCGAACTGGGCGCGGCGCAGGCGGCGGATCAGCTCCTCGGTCTTGCCCGAGAACATCGACCCGCAGATCACCTCGATCCACCCCTTCTGACTGGCATTTTCCAGAAACATAAGTCGTTAAATTGGTTCTCGTCCGCCGTACCGCCTTTGAAGACATCTCTATGCTTTTCGCCCGGTCGCAGCAGACTTATGTTTAAGTATTTACATTCCCTCCCCTCTGTCCCCTCCCTTTGTCAAAGGGAGGGGCTTTTTTCCGCAAGGTAGTTCGGTTCTCGTCCGATCGTCTGCGAGGACGCCTATATTCCTTCCCCGACGATCGCAGCGGACTCATTTATGTTTGGCCCCACCGACAAAAAGCAGGGCTTTCCGAAGACATCCCAACCATCGGGATACTACCCGCACTCCTCGCAGCGGGTGATGCGGGCGCCCAGCGCGTTGAGCCGGCCGTCGATATTGCAATAGCCGCGGTCGATCTGGTCGATGTTCTGGATCGTACTGCGTCCCTCGGCGCTCATCGCGGCGATCAACAGCGCCACGCCGGCGCGGATATCGGGCGACGTCATGCGCGTGGCGCGCAGGCGGATGCGGTGGTCGTGGCCGATGACCGTCGCACGGTGCGGGTCGCACAGGATCACCTGCGCCCCCATGTCGATGAGCTTGTCGACGAAGAACAGGCGGCTCTCGAACATCTTCTGGTGGATGAGCACCGAGCCCTTGGCCTGCGTGGCCACCACCAGGAAGATCGACAGCAGGTCGGGCGTCAGCCCGGGCCACGGCGCGTCGGCGATGGTCATGATCGAACCGTCGATGAACGACTCGATGCCGTAATGGTCCTGCTGCGGGATATAGATATCGTCGCCCTGCTGCTCGAAGCGGATGCCCATGCGGGCGAACTGCGCAGGAATGATCCCCAGATCGGCGTACGAAACGTCCCTGATGCGCAACTCCGACTGCGTCATGGCCGCCATGCCGATGAACGACCCCACCTCGATCATGTCGGGCAGCAGCGTGTGTTCCGTTCCGTCGAGCGCCTCGACCCCTTCGATCGTAAGCAGGTTCGAAGCGATACCCGATATGCGTGCGCCCATGCGGTTGAGCATCCGGCACAACTGCTGCACGTAGGGCTCGCAGGCAGCGTTGTAGATCGTCGTCGTCCCCCTGGCCATGACGGCGGCCATGACGATGTTGGCCGTACCCGTCACCGACGCCTCGTCGAGCAGCATGTAGCAGCCGCGCAACTCCTTGCCGTCGACCGAGAAGAACTCCTCGGCGGCGTCGAAATCGAACTTGGCTCCCAGTTTCTGGAAACCGATGAAATGGGTGTCCAGCCGCCGCCGCCCGATTTTGTCGCCGCCCGGCTTGGGGACGTACCCCACGCCGAAGCGCGCCAGCAGCGGCCCGATGAGCATGACCGAGCCGCGCAGCCGTGCGCAGCGGCGGCGGTAATCCTCGGTTAGCAGGTAGTCGAGGTCGATCTCGCGGGCGCAGAACGCATAGGTGTCGTCCGCCAGCTGCTCCACCTCGACCCCCATCGCCCGCAGCAGATCGATGAGCTGCATGACGTCCAGAATCCGGGGCACGTTGTGCACGACGACCCGCCGGGGCGTCAGCAGCGTGGCGCAGAGGATCTGCAACGCTTCGTTCTTGGCCCCCTGCGGGGTGATCTCGCCGTGAAGGCGGTGCCCGCCTTCGACCTGAAAATATGCCATAACCCGTAAATTTTAATTCAAAGGTAGGAATCTTAATCAAGACCCGCAAGCGGGAAGGGCAAAAACCTGCGAAAAACGGGTGTCCCGCTCATGCGTCCGGTCGCGGCGATTCCGGCGCGGAAGTTGCGCGAACCGGCGGAGAGACGCCGTTTCGGCTCCGCCGAAGACACTCCCGCTCGGCAATGCGCAAATAAATTTGACATTGCCCTCGGCTTATTCGTTCTTTGGCTGCGCCGAAGATACTCCCGCTCGGCAATGTGCAAATAAATTTGACATTGCCCTCGCTTATTCGTATCTTTGTCAAAGGAGGCGCCGACTGCGGTCGTCCTTCACGGCATAAAACTGTACACGACATGATGAACGGAATACGAATCCGCCCGTTTGAAGCCGCCGCGATCCTCGCGGCGCTGACGCTGCTGACAGGGTGCTCGCTGCTGAAATTCTCGGTCGATACGGGCGGCGAACCGCTCTCGAAAGAGGAGACACGCATGCGGCTCCTCACGCGCGGTTTCTATTACGAAGCCTCCGACGAGGTGACGGCCGCCGCCGACTCGATCGCCGCCGACAGCGACGACGCCGAGCTCCAACGCCGCACGATCCGGTGGAAACTGCGCACGACGCGCGCCGCCGTCGACGCCGCCATGCAGCAGGCGCCCGAACTGGCCCTGCTCGACACGTGGATGCTCTACCGCAACATGGATTCGCTCTTCGCCGCACGGCCCGACTCGCTGCTTTTCGGTGCGGGTTCGCCGCTGGCGCGGCGCACCGCATCGCGCCTCCACCGCAAGGCCCGACACCTGGCCTCCGACCTGCTGACACCCGAGCGCTACGAGCTGATGCGGCAGTTCGTCGCCGCACAACCCCTGCCGGCACCCGGCGACGAGGTGCAACCCGACCGCACGATGCTGCCGTGGGTCGATTTCCTGCGTGCCCACGGCATCGAAGCGCTCTATCCGGTGGGAACCATCGCCGAAGTGATGGCCGACATGGGCGACCGCATCGGCGGCGTGACGCAGCAGACGACCAACGCGATCGACTGGACGGGCGACCTCCTTTCGCTCCGCATCCGCCAGGACAGCCTGCGCGACCGGCTGGCCATGCAGCTCGATTCGCTCGAACGCGACTTCAACCGTCTGACGGCCGTAGCCGAGGATCTGCCGGGCGTCTCGCGCGAGGTGGCCGCCGAACTCAACGCAGCGCTCGCCGAAGCCATGGCGACTTTCAACGCCGGCGTCGACAACGCCTTCGCCGACATCGACCGCCAGCGCATGGCGCTGCAACACTACGTTTCGGCCGAACGCGAAGCGCTCGTCGCGCAGGCGCAGCAGGCCGCCGACGACGCGATCGCCAAAACGCTGGCCGCACTGCCGGCGCTCGTAGGCAAGGTGGTGTTCTGGATCGTCCTGCTGGTCGCGGCGCTCGTCGGGGTTCCCTTCCTGCTGGGCTTCTGGGCGGGCGGCTGGCGCGAACGGGCACGCCGTCGCAAGGCCGATCGCACGAAACAGGAGTAGCCGACACCCTTCCGAACCCCGTTTCACGGTCGCCGAGGCGGCAGTCGGAAGCGTTTGCGCCGCTGCGCAGCAACGGGAATCTTCGACCGTCGGGACTTCGAAGCGGATAATCACGGATTTTATTGTATTTTTGCGGGCGTAAAGGGAAAAGCTATGGCTCGCAGGAAACAGAATTATCCCCTCATCGAAGGGTTGGAAATTACGACGCTCGCCGCCGAAGGCAAGGCGATGGGACGCTGGCAGGATCAGGTGGTCTTCGTCCCGATGACCGTGCCGGGCGACTTGGTCGACGTGCAGATCCGCAACCGTCGCCGCCGCTTCATGGAGGGGACGGTCGTACGCTACGTGCACCGCTCGCCGCTGCGGGTCGAGCCCTTCTGCGCCCATTTCGGCGTCTGCGGAGGATGCAAATGGCAGAACCTTCCCTACGCCGAACAGCTCCGCTTCAAGACCGAGCAGGTGCGCGACCAGCTCGCCCGCATCGGCAAGATCGAGTTGCCCGCCGTCCGCCCCTGCCTCGCCTCGGCCGAAACGCAGTTCTACCGCAACAAGCTGGAATTCACCTTCGCACCGCGCCGCTGGATGACCTACGAGGAGATCGCCGCCGGAGGCGACATCGACGCCGGCCCCACGCTGGGATTCCATATCCCCAACCTCTTCGACAAGGTGCTCGACATCGAAAAGTGCTGGTTGCAGCCCGAGCCGTCGAACGCGCTGCGCAACGAGATCAAGCGCTTCGCGCTCGAACACGGCTATTCGTTCCACAACATCCGCGAGCACGCGGGGCTGATGCGCAACCTCATCGTCCGCACCGCCTCGACGGGCGAGGTCATGGCCATCGTCGTATTCGGCGAAGAGGACACGCCCCGCATCGAAGCGCTGATGAGCCACGTCGCGGAACGTTTTCCTCAGATCACGTCGCTCTTCTACGTGGTCAACACCAAGTGGAACGACTCGCTGGCAGACCTCACGCCCGTACTCTACCGCGGCAAGGACCATATCCTCGAACAGATGGAGGGGCTGCGTTTCAAGGTGGGCCCCAAATCGTTCTACCAGACCAATTCGGCGCAGGCCTACGAACTCTACAAGGTGGCGCGCGACTTCGCGGCGCTCACCGGCGGCGAGACGCTCTACGACCTCTACACCGGCACGGGCACCATCGCCAACTTCTGCGCCGCACGCTGCGCCAAGGTCGTGGGCGTGGAGTACGTCCCCGAAGCGATCGACGACGCGAAGGTCAATTCGGCGCTCAACGGCATCGGCAACACGCGCTTCTACGCCGGCGACATGAAAGCGGTGCTCGACGACGCGTTCGTGGCCGCCAACGGCCGCCCCGACGTCATCATCCTCGATCCGCCGCGCGCGGGGGTCGATCAACCCGTGATCGACGTCATCCTGCGCGCCGCCCCCGAGCGGATCGTCTACGTGAGCTGCAATCCCGCCACGCAGGCGCGCGACCTGGCGCTCATGGACGGCGCCTACCGCGTCGAAGCGGTACAGCCCGTCGACATGTTCCCCCACACGCACCACGTGGAGAACGTGGTGAAGCTCGTGCGGCGGTAGCGAAAGCCGTGCATTCGGGCAGACCGGAGGCCTGCTAAAAACAGGACACCAGCAAATAATCATCGTTGCGCGAAGCGCACAATAACTTCCGCATTGCAAAGGATCGCTCGAAAAGTTTTCTTCTCACAGATTCTTTTCTTGTGCTTTTGGCTTGATCCAAAAGCACCAAAAGATCAAGCACAGCGAAAAGTAGCGGGTGACGACACCCGCGCTCGCTGAGCGGGCACAAAAGACTCCGCTGTTTTGCACACCCGCTCCGGGCGCTCGCGCCGATACCGTCACTGCTTCCGCTATTTTCGCAGTGCGATCCCGCAGGCCGGAAGCCTGCTAAAACTGAGTATAGAGGAAGTCAAATCGTAATAAATCATGGTTGCGCGAAGCGCACAACAGTCTCCGCCTTGCGAAAAGTGCGGAAAAAGAAACGAGCAGCGACGAGCGTTAAAAAACGGGGCCGGTTTGCTTGCAAACCCGCGACAGGCGCCCGTTTTAGCGAGGCGCTGTGAGTTTCCCGCAGCTTTTCGCCTGGCGGATGCTTTTGGCACCACCTTTTAGTGACAAAAGGTGGTAAACCTGCTCCCCGCAGGAAACGTCCAATCGGAGGTGCGGAATGCTTTCCGAAGTGAGAATTGGGTTGTTTTCGCAATGCGATCCCGCAGACCGGAAGCCTGCCAAAATACAATTTCGAAAGATTCGCTCTTCGGCTGCGGCCGAAGAGCGGCAGCCTCCGTCCGCCAGCAACATTAAATTTTTCGCCGCTTCATGCAAGATTCCGCACAAGGCGGCGTTTTATTTGCAAAGGAGTTACCTTAAAACGGAAATATGCTATGAAAAAACTCATTTTAATGGCTGCGGTCATGCTGTCGGTACTCCCCGCGGCGGCGCAGGAACAGGCTTCGAAATTCGATGCCAGTTATATTCAGGTCTGGGGCCAGGCCGAAAAGGAGATTACCCCCGACGAATTCTACCTCTCGGTCACGATCAACGAGAAGGATTCGAAGGGTAAGATCTCGATCCAGACGCAGGAGCGCGCCATGCTCGACGCGCTGAAAAAACTGGGCGTCGACACGCAGAAGCAGCTTCGCGTAGTAGACATGTCGAGCGAATACTTCAAAAAGGGCAACGCCCTGGCATGGAAACAATTCCAGCTCAAACTGAACACACCGGAACAGGTGGCGCAGGTTTTCGGATCGCTCAACAATCTGGGCATTTCGAACGTCTCGATGGAGAAGGTGACCCACTCGCAACTGGATCAGTATAAGAACGAAGTGCGCATCGCCGCCATGAAGAGCGCGCAGACCAACGCCCAAACGCTGGCCGGCGCCATCGGGCAGAAGGCGGGCAAATGCTTCTACATCTACGATTCGAACAACGACGTCGTGCCCTACTACGGCAACGTCTTCATGGCCCGCAGCATGAAGGCTGCGGTAGCCAACGACGCAGCCGAGGCGGCGGGCGAAGCAGCCGGACTGGACTTCAAGACGATCAAGCTCAAATACAGCATACAGGCCAAATTCGTGCTCGAATAATTCCGGGCACAAACTTCCCCCGAAAACGACTTTTCAGTTCCGGCCCGGCGAGACGACTCGTCGGGCCGTTTTCAAATCTCCGACCGATGAAAAAGACGCATCCCGCCGCATTTCATACGGGAGACTGCACTTCTGAAACGACCCGAAACGACGCCTCCGCACTGACGGATTCGCACGATTCCGCATGAAAAACGCGACATTCTTCCGAAAAATATCGGAATAGACGTCGAATTGTTCGAAAAAATAGTATTATCTTTACAAACTTTTCCACCTGATTTCAAGAGGAGGTGCCTATGAAGACGAAACTCTCTTACGATTACGAGCATTACGCCTCGACGGCCGAGCTGCCGGAAGCCGACCGGACGCTTGTGGCCGAGGCCGAGCGCGCCACGCGCCGCTCCCATGCGCCCTACTCGAAATTCCGTGTGGGTGCGGCTGCACGCCTTGCCAGCGGCAAGGTGCTCCACGCCGGAAATTTCGAGAGCGAAGTCTTCCCCGCGGGGCTGTGCGCCGAACGCTCGCTGCTCTTCTACGTCCAGACCAACTACCCCGACGATCCGATCGAGACGCTCGCCATCGCCTCCGACCCGTCGCCGCGCGAATGCTATCCCTGCGGCCAGTGCCGGCAGGTCATGGTCGACGTCGAACGCCGGCAGGGGCGGCCCATGCGCATCGTCATGTCGGGCGGCGGTACGGCCAGCGCGGTCGATACGGCCGAGAAACTCCTCCCCTTCACCTTCAAGCTCTGAGATGTTCTCTTCCGACGATATTCTCTACGAAGACAACCACCTGCTGGTGGTCAACAAGCGCTGCGGCGACCTTGTACAACCCGATCCTTCGGGCCAAAGCGCCCTCGAAGACCAGATCAAGGCCTATATCAAACGCCGCGACGCAAAACCCGGCGAGGTGTTTCTCGGCGTCGTGCACCGCATCGACCGTCCCGTGAGCGGCGCAGTGCTCTTCGCCAAGACCTCGAAGGCGCTGGTGCGGCTCAACGAAATGATCCGTTCGGGCGAAATCCGCAAAACCTACTGGGCCGTCACGGAACAGCGGCCCGACCCGCTCGAAGGGGAACTGCGCCACTGGGTGCTGCGCGACGGCCGCACCAACCGCTCGCGCGCCTGCGACGCCCCGAAACCCGAAGCGAAGGAGGCGCGGCTGCGCTACCGCACGCTCGGCGCCTCGACCAACTACACGCTCGTCGAGGTCGAACTGCTTACGGGCCGCCACCACCAGATCCGCGCCCAGCTCTCGAAGATCGGCTGCCCGATCAAGGGCGACTTGAAATACGGCGCCCGCCGCTCGAACCCCGACGGCGGCATCTCGCTCCACTCGCGGGCGATCGAATTCACGCATCCCGTCCGTCGGGAGCCGGTGCGCATCACGGCCCCCGTCCCCGCCGGCGACAACCTCTGGGCCTTCTTCGCCCGTAACGCCTCCGAACCATGCGCCTGCTGATCCAACGCGTCCGCCGCGCCTCGGTCACGATCGACGGCACACTCCATTCGTCGATCGGAGCGGGACTGCTGCTGCTCGTCGGCATCGAGGAGGCCGATACGCAGGAGGACATCGACTATCTGGCGGGCAAAGCCTCGCGCCTGCGCGTCTTCGACGACGAAGCGGGGGTGATGAACCTCGACGTGCGGCAGACCGCGGGCGAGCTGCTCGTCGTGAGCCAGTTCACGCTCCACGCCTCGACGCGCAAGGGCAACCGCCCCTCCTATTTCCGCGCCGCGGGCGAAGCCTTCGCACGACCGATGTACGAGCGGTTCGTTGCGGCGCTCGCAGCCGCGAGCGGCCGCCCCGTCCGCACGGGCGAGTTCGGCGCCGACATGGCCGTCGAACTGGTCAACGACGGGCCCGTGACGATCTGGATCGATTCGAAAAACAAAGAGTGAAACAACTTATACGATGAAACGCTTTTACCTGACTTTCACGCTCCCGATCCTGCTTCTGGCAGTGTCTTGCAGCGACAGCGACACGCCGGGCGGCGAACCTTCGCCCTCCGATCCGCGCGAAGAGTGCCGGTTTTCGAACGTAAAGGCCACTCCGGCGGCCACCTCGGCCGACTTCTCGGCCAGCTATCTCTATCTGGGAGGATTCCTGGTCAAGGAGAACGGCTTCGTCTGTACGCCTGCGGGGGGGGGTGCGCCCGTGACGGTCGTCTGCGAACGGTCGACCGAACCGGCCTGCACGCTGCGAGACCTCGCGCCCGAAACCGACTACGAACTCTACTGCTATGTAGTTGCCGGAGGCCATACCTTCCGCAGCGAAACGATTTCGTTCACCACGCTCGAAAAGGGCGAGGAGCCCGAACCGACACCCGACGGGAAGGTCGTCTTCGGCACGCTGACCGTCTCGGAGCGCACCGCCACCTCGGCCACGGCCGCCGTCACTTACACCTGCGAAGGCGAAGCGACGGTCACCGACGCGGGGTTCCTGCTGAAAAAGGCGGGGCAGAGCGACGAGACCAGGCAGTCGTGCGGTACGGCAGCGACCTCGTTGCGCTACACCTTCACCGGTCTGAGCGAAAACACCTCCTACGAGGTCGCGGCCTACGTCGTCACGCCGTCGAAGACCTGGCGCAGCACGGCCGTCGGGTTCACCACCGAGGCAGGCGCCGTCACGCCGCCCGACAACAATACCCGCCACAAAGGCTGGGCGGAACTGCCGAACGAAGTGTCGAACGGCGACTACCTCTACGTCGACCATGAATGCGCGATGGAAAAGGGGGCCAGAGCCCGCAACTTCACCGCCTGTTACAGCAAATCGAAGCTCTGCCCCGTGTGGGTCGCCGCGCCGTTGCACGACGCCTATGCGAAGAAGAACGTCGAGCGCAAAAATTCCTACAAGGACGATCCCGACCTGCCCTATGAACAGGTCGGGAAATGGGACGGTTACACGCGCGGGCACATGCTCGGATCCGCCGAGCGGCTGGTAAGCCGCGAGGCCAACAGCCAGGTGATGTACTTCTCGAACATCGGCCCCCAACTCGGCCAAAACGACTATTTCAACGGCGGCGGCGGTCAGTGGAACACCGCCGAAGACTGGGTGGACGAGCAGTGGCGCGGATTGGCCGATACCTGCTATCAGGTGGTGGGCTGCTATTGGGCCAACACCAACAAGAAGGTCTCCGGTACGACGATCCCGACCCACTATTTCACCGTGCTGCTCAAAGCCAAGAAGAGCGCCGGAAAGAAATGGGTGGTGAACTGTACGCGCGACGAGCTGCAATGCATCGCCCTGTTTATCGAGCACAAGTCCTACTCGAAGAACGCCGTGACGAAACCCGCTCAATTCGACTCGAAAGGCATCTTCATGCGCGTCTCCGATCTCGAAGCGAAGACCGGACACAAATTCTTCATGAACGTTCCCAACGCTCCGAAGGACACCTACGACACACGCGACTGGAACTTCTGATCGTATCCCGGCATCGCCCCTCGACACCCGCCACAGAGTTCGGACCGTCGAAGAGGCAATGTCGGGAAACACGACGGCCGTCGAAACGGGGAGCGGTCCTCGTATAACCGCACCGAACGATAAAACAAAAAACCGATTTTCGACCCTGACATGTACCCCTGGGGCGACGCACGACCCTATCACAGCTATGCGGCCTACTGCCGCCGCACCTTCGGCCGGCCGATACAGAAACTTCCGGTCGACGGAGGTTTCACCTGCCCCAACCGCGACGGCACGGTAGGACACGGCGGCTGTTCGTTCTGCTCGAACGAGGCCTTCACGCCCGCCTACTGCGACCCGCGCCGCACCGTCCGGCAGCAGGTCGACGACGCGATCGCCTTCCACCGGCGCGGGTTTCCGGCCGGAACGGGATTCCTGGTCTACTTCCAGTCGTACAGCAATACCTATGCGCCGCTCGAACGGCTCCAACGGCTCTTCGGGGAGGCGCTCGCCTGCCCCGGCGTCGCGGGGATCGTCGTGGGCACCCGTCCCGACTGCGTGGATGCGGCCAAGCTGGACTATCTGGCCGACCTCGCCCGCCGCACCTACGTCTGCGTCGAGTACGGCATCGAATCGACCTCCGACGCCACGCTGCGCACGATCGACCGGGGCCACGACTTCGCCGCGGCACGACGCGCCGTCGAGGCGACGGCCGCACGCGGCGTCGCCGTGGGCGCGCACTTCATCCTCGGCCTGCCCGACGAGAGCGACGCGGAGCTGCTCGACCGCACGCGCATCATCAACGCGCTGCCGCTCGCCACGGTCAAGTTCCACCAGTTGCAGTTCGTCGAGGGGACGCGCATGACCGACCTCTACGACGCGGAGCCCGCGCGGTTCCGCCGCTGGACGGCCGCCGAATACGTCGACCTGACGGCCGAAATCCTGCGCCGCCTGCGGCCCGACATCGCCGTCGAACGCATCGCGGGCCAGACGCCGCCCCGCATCCGCTGCCGGCGGCCGTGGGGCAACCTGCGCGGCGATGCGCTGTGGCGGATGCTCGAAAAAAGACTCGTCGAAAAAAACGCGCATCAGGGCGAATTTTTCGTATCTTCGCAGCGTTAATCGTTCGCTGTCATGAAAAGACCCAGGGTAAACCGTCAGGCGGTCGTCGGAACCGTCCTCGAATATGTCTGGATGATTTTCGGCATGTTCATCTACTCGTTCGGGTGGCTGGCCTGCATCATGCCCGCCAACACGCTGGGAGGCGGTGCAGCCGGTCTGTCGCTGCTGTTCTACCATATCACGGGACTACCCATCGGCATGTTGACGCTCATCGTCAACGGCGTGCTGCTGCTCATCGGCGGCACGATCGTGGGGTGGAACTTCGGCATGAAGACCATCTTCTGCATCGCCATGCTCTCGGTCACGATGTCGGTGCTACAACCGCTGCTGGCCGCCGTTACGCCGGCCGGGCAGACGCTCTTCGCGCTCGATCCCGTCAGCGACCGCATCCTGCTGGTCATCCTGGGCGGCATCATCGCCGGCATCGGCATCGCCATCTGCTTCCGGCAGGGCGGCTCGACGGGCGGCACGGACATCATCGCCATGATCGTCAACAAGTACAAGACGATCAGCTACGGCCGCATCGTGATGACCGTCGACTCGATGATCATCCTCTCGTCGCTGTTCGTGGGCGACATGGGCGTCGACTCGGTCATCTACGGCTTCGTCGTCACGGCGGTGCTGGGCTATACGGTCGACGTGATCCAGGCCGGCAACCAGCAGTCGAGCCAGATCTTCGTCTTCACGCGCCGTTACGAGGCGATGGCCGACCAGATCATCGCCACCACGCGCCACAGCGCCACGATCCTCGACGCTACGGGCTGGTACTCGAAGGAGGACATCAAAGTCGTGGTCGTGGTCTGCCGCAAGCGCGAAACCTCCCAGCTGCTCAAACTGGTGCGCGGCGTCGACGGCGACGCCTTCATCTCCGTGGGTTCCGTCATGGGCGTCTACGGCAAGGGCTTCGAAGCCCTCAACAAGGTCTGACGACCGCTCCTCAACCGAAACCTCCGACCGTCCGCCGCGACGGTCGCCAATCGATAGCGCCTATGCGAAACATTGCCTTCCCCAACCTGCTGAAAACCTTTCGGGAATATGTTCTCATGACCGCGGGCCTGCTGATCTACTCGTTCGGGTGGATCGCCTGCATCAAGCCCATGGAGGTGGCCGCCGGCGGCGGCACGGGGCTGGCGATGATCGTCAGCCACACGGCCGCCGAAATGTGGGGCGTCGACATCCGCATCGGTACGGTCTTCCTGACGATCAATGCCTTCCTGCTGCTCCTGTCGGGGCTGACGGTGGGGTGGAACTTCGGTTTCAAGACTCTCTTCTGCATCGTCGTGGCATCGGGATTCATGGCGCTCATGGAACCCTATTTCATGGTCCACTACCCGCCGTCGGGCGACGTGCTGGGGCTCGACGACAAGCTGCTCACGATCATCCTCGGCGCACTGCTCGCAGGCGCCGGCATGGCCGTCTGCTTCACCGCCGGCGGCGCCACGGGCGGCACGGACATCGTCGCCAAAATCTTCCACAAATACTGGGGCGTCGCCTACGGCAAAGTCATCATCTACACCGACATCCTCATCATCGGCTCGACGCTGCTGGTAGGCTACGGCCTCTCGGACGTGGTCTACGGCTACATCGTCACGGTGGTCGTCGGCACGTCGGTCGACCTGCTCATGGCCGGCAGTCAGCAGTCGAACCAGATCTTCATCGTCACGGCCGACTACGACCGCATGGCCGAAGCGATCCTGCACGAAGCCGACCGCGGCGTGACGCTCATCGACGCCACGGGCGGCTACTCGCGCCACGAAATCCGCATCGTCATGGTCGTCTGCTACAAGCGCGACGCGGGACACGTCCTGCGCATCGCCCGCGACGTCGACCCCAAAGCCTTCGTCACCATCGCATCGGTTTCGGGCACCTACGGCGAAGGATTCCGCAAACTGACCCAACTCCGCTGACCTGCCCGATGGAGCGTTACGCCGATATCGTCCTGCCGCTGGCGCAGCCCGCCTACACCTACGCCGTCGCCGACGGTCTCGACGTGGAGGAGGGGCAGGCCGTGGCCGTGCAGTTCGGGGTGCGGCGCATCTACACGGGCATCGTCTGGCGCATCCACGGCCGGCGGCCCGACTTCCCCCGCATCAAGACCGTCTCGCGGGTACTCTACGACCGTCCGCTGCTCGACGCACGGCAGCGCGCCCTGTGGGAGTGGATGGCCGACTACTACCTCTGCACGCTGGGCGAGGTGATGCGCTTCGCCCTGCCGCAGACGATCAAACCGTCGGGCAACAGCGAACAGGAGTTCGCCGACCGCGAATACCGCCCCCGCACCGAGCTCTACGCGGCGCTCGACGCCTCGCTGCACGACGAGGAGCGGTTCCACGACCTCATGGAGCGGCTCTCGCGGCGGGCGCCGCGCCAGTACGCCGCGCTCCTGGCCATCGCTTCGGCCGAGGGCGGCGACCGCATCTCGACCGGCGAGGTGCCCCGACGGCTCTTGGAGGCCGACGCCGCGACGCTGGCGGCATTACAGAAGAAAGGCCTCGTCACGCTCACCCGCCGCGAACGGAGCGTCGAACGCGGCAGCGTGCGGTTCCAGCTTCCGACACTCACACCGGCCCAACAGAGCTGCCTCGATACGATCCGCAACCACTTCGACGCCGGGCGCCGCACCGTACTGCTGCACGGCATCACCGGTTCGGGCAAGACCGAGCTCTACATCCACCTGATCGCCGAGGCGCTCGCCCGCGGCGGCGACGTGCTGCTGCTCGTGCCCGAAATCGCCATCACGGCGCAGCTCATCGCGCGGCTCGAACGCATCTTCGGCAGCCGCGTGACGGCCTACCACTCGAAGCTCACGCTCGCGCGCCGCACCGAAAGCTACCTGCGCCTGACGCGCTCCGACGGCGGGGAACTGGTCGTCGGCGCCCGCTCGGCGCTCTTTCTGCCGCTGCGGCACCTGCAACTGATCGTCGTCGACGAGGAGCACGACACGGGCTACAAGCAGACCGACGCGCAGCCGCGCTACAACGCCCGCGACGTAGCCGTCGTCATGGCACGCCTGCGGGAGGCCCGCACGGTGCTGGGCAGCGCCACCCCCTCGCTCGAAAGCTACGCCAACGCACTGGGCGGCAAGTACGGGCTGGCGACGCTCGCCGAGCGGTACGGCGACGCACGGCCGCCGCTCGTGCTCGTTTCGGACACGCTGCGCGCCGTCAAGCGCAACGAGCGCAAGACTCATTTCAACCGCCTGCTGCTCGACAAGCTCGCCGACGTACTCGCCCGCGGTGAGCAGGCGATGCTCTTCCAGAACCGCCGCGGATTCGCCCCCTACGTCGAGTGCCGCGCCTGCGGCTGGACGGCCCGCTGTCCCCGCTGCAACGTGACGCTCACCTACCACAAGCGCGACGACTGCCTCCAATGCCACTACTGCGGCCACGTCGAAACCGTCCCCGTCCGCTGTCCGGCGTGCAGGGTCGGTGAGGTGACCCCCGCGGGATTCGGCACCGAGAAGGTCGAGGAGGAGCTGGCGCGCCTTTTCCCCGCGGCGCGCATCGAGCGGCTCGACCGCGACACGGCCACCTCCGAACACGCCTACCGCGCCATTATCGACCGCTTCGAGAGCGGGCAGAGCGACCTGCTGGTCGGCACGCAGATGATTACCAAAGGGTTCGACTTCGCACGGGTCTCGCTGGTAGGCATCCTCAACGCCGACAACCTGCTCTTCGCACCCGATTTCCGCGCCGTCGAACGCGCCTTCCAGCTGATGACGCAGGTGGCCGGACGCGCCGGACGGCGCGACGCGGCGGGCGAAGTGGTGATCCAGACCACGGAGCCCGAACACCCCGTCATCCGGCAGGTCGCCGCGGGCGACTACGAAGCGATGGCGCGCACGCAGCTGGCCGAACGCCGCGCCTTCGCCTATCCGCCCTACGCACGGCTGATCCGCCTGACGCTCCGCCAGCGCGACCGCGACCTGCTCTACCGGGCTTCGGCGGCGCTCGCCGTGACGCTGCGCGGCCGTTTCGGCAGACGGGCCATGGGGCCGGTCGCTCCGCCCGTCGACCGCATCCGCGAGGAGTACATCACCGAATTCCTGCTCAAAATCGAGAGCGGCGCCTCGGCCTCCCGTGCCCGGGAAGTGCTGCGCGAGGTGCTCCGGCAGACGCTCGGTGCGAAAGAGTTCCAAACCGTAACGCTCAGCTGCGATGTCGATCCTCAGTGATACGGTGCGCGGCGTCGGACGGCTGCTCTTTCCTGCGCGGTGTCCGGTCTGCGGCGGCAAGATGCCGCCCGGCAGCCGCGTGGTCTGCACCCGCTGCCGCTATGCCGTGCCGCTCACGGGCTTCTGCTACGCGACTTACAATCCCTTGTGGGAGCGGCTCTCGGCGCTGGTTCCCGTCGAACAGGCTTCGGCCTTCCTCTACTTCATCCCCGGCAGTGGGTGGCGCGAACTGATCCACCGCTTCAAATACGACGGCGCATGGCGCCTTGCACGCGATATGGGCGTATGGTACGGTCACTGCCTGGCCGACAGCGGCCTCTACGACACGGTGGACCGGATCGTCCCCGTGCCGCTCCACTGGCGCAAACGGTTGCGCCGCGGCTACAATCAGGCGGAGTACCTGGCCGAGGGGATCGCCCGCGCGCTCCGCGCCGAAGTCGACCGCCACAGCGTCCGCCGCATCCGCAACAACCCCGCGCAAGCGCTCCACCGCCACGCCGAGCGGTGGGACAACGTCGAGGGAATCTTCGCCGTACGCCGTCCCGAAAGGCTCGCGGGGCACCATCTCCTGCTGGTGGACGACGTGCTCACTACGGGCGCCACACTGCTCTCATGCGCCGAGACGATCCTGCGCGCCGCACCCGACTGCCGGCTGAGCGTCGCGGTGCTGGCCGTCCCGCAGCGGGAGTTCGGCCTCGACGGATGACGGGCGGGAAAATGTACCGTCAGACGCCCTGCGAACGGTGCCGATGCGGCTTCGGTTGGCCGCCGGCGGAGGAGCCGCACGAGCCGGAGCGAGTTGCAGGCCGCCGCGCGGGGGCGGTGACGGACTGCCGACATCGCCGGGCGATGCTCCTCTCGGCACGAAACGTCTCCGGCCGTTTTTGCGGACGGATATTTTATTTTTCACGCTTAATTTTATTTATTGCGCAGCTTTGCGTAATTTTGAATCCGAAACCGAATGCCATGTCACAGGAAAACAATACGACACCGTCCGCACGCAACCGCGAAGCCTACGCCGCACTGACCGAAATGGGCGGCAACGTCCCGCCGCAGGCCGTCGAACTGGAAGAGGCCGTGCTGGGTGCGCTGATGCTCGAAAAGGACTCGATCATCACCGTACAGGAATTCGTCACCCCCGAAGCCTTCTACACCGAGGAGCACCGGTTGATCTACCGCGCCATCGAGGAGCTGTCGTCGGAGTTGAAGCCGATCGACCTCTACACCGTCACCGAGCGGCTCAAAGTCAAGAAGGAGCTCAAAAAGGTGGGCGGCGCCTCCTATCTGGCGCAGCTCACGCAGAAGGTCGGTTCGGCCGCCAACGTCGAGTTCCACGCCAAAATCGTGGCGCAGAAGTACGTGCAGCGCGAACTGATCCGCTCGGCCACGGAAATTCAGCGCCGTTCTTACGACGAATCGACCGACGTGACGGACCTGATCGGCTTCGCCGAGCAGGAGATCTTCAAGGTGGCCGAAGGACACGTGAAACGCTCCGTGCAGTCGGCAGCCGACGTGCTGGCGCGCACGCTGGCGCAGATCGAGGAGAACGCCAAGAACAAGAGCGCCTTCAACGGCGTGCCGTCGGGCTTCATGGCGCTCGACCGCGTGACGATGGGCTGGCAGCCGTCGGATCTGATCATCATCGCCGCCCGCCCCTCGATGGGCAAGACGGCCTTCACGCTCACCATGGCGCGCAACATGTCGGTCGACCACGAGCAGGCGGTCGCCTTCTTCTCGCTCGAAATGCCGGCGCACCAGCTCATGATGCGTCTGGTGGTGGCCGAGACGGGCATACCGGGCAACGACCTCAAACTGGGACGGCTCTCGCCCGAACAGTGGCGCCACCTCGAATCGGCCACCAAGCCGCTGGGAAGCGCCAAACTCTTCATCGACGACACGCCGGCGCTGTCGGTCTTCGAGTTCCGCTCGAAGGCGCGCCGTCTGAAAATACATAACGACATCAAGATCATCATGATCGACTACCTGCAACTGATGACCGGCGGCCCGCAGGCCGCCAAGGGAGGCAACCGCGAGCAGGAGGTGTCGTTCATCTCGCGCACGCTCAAAGCCATCGCCAAGGAGCTCAACGTCCCGATCATCGCCCTTTCGCAGCTGAACCGTTCGACCGAGTTGCGCGGCGGCTCGAAGCGGCCGCAGCTGTCGGACCTGCGCGAGTCGGGCGCCATCGAGCAGGACGCCGACATCGTGGCCTTCATCCACCGTCCCGAATACTACGGCATCAACCAGGACGAGAACGGAATGCCCACGGCGGGCATGGCCGAGCTGATCATCGCCAAGCACCGCAACGGCGCCGTGACCGACGTCAAGCTGCGCTTCCTGAAAGACCAGGCGCGCTTCGCCGACATCGACGACGCCGACCTGCTGCCGGGCGGCGCGCCCGCACCGGGGCAGCAGTACGACGATTTCGCCAGCGATTCGAACGCACCGGCAGGCTTCGCCCCCGGTCCCGCATCGATGGTCTCCACCGAATTCGACATCACGCCCCGCCCGCTCGGCGACGAAGCCCCCTTCTAAGGCCATGTTCGTCCGTATCGCAGCAGGAGCCGTCGCAGGCATCGACGCCGTGACGGTCTCGGTCGAGGTCAACGTCGCCGCGGCCGGACAACTGGGCCTCTTTCTGGTCGGGCTGCCCGACAACGCCGTCAAGGAGAGCGAACAGCGCATCCGCTCGGCCTTCGAAAACACGGGGCTGCGGATGACGGGTAAGAAGCTGGTGGTCAACCTCGCTCCGGCCGATCTGCGCAAGGAGGGGGCGGGTTTCGACCTGCCGATCGCCGTGGGCATCCTCGCCGCCACGGAGCAGGTTCCGGCCGAGGCGCTCGACGGGACAATGCTGGCGGGCGAACTGTCGCTCGACGGGACGCTCAAACCCGTGCGCGGCATCCTTCCGATGGCCGTCAAGGCCCGCGAAGAGGGGCTGCGGCGTCTGATCGTCCCGTGCGACAACGCCTGCGAAGCGGCCGTGGTCGAGGGCGTGGAGGTGATCGGTGCGGCATCGCTGGGCGAGACGGTGGAGTACCTGCGCGGCGACCGGACGATCGCACCGGCGGCAGCTCCCGCCGCCTTCGCGGAGGAAGAGGGCGGCTACGCCGAAGATTTCGCCGACGTCAAGGGGCAGGCGGCCGTCAAGCGGGCGCTCGAAATCGCGGCGGCGGGCGGCCACAACGTGCTGATGATCGGCGCGCCGGGTTCGGGCAAGACGATGCTCGCACGCCGGCTGCCCTCGATTCTGCCGCCGCTGACGCTCGACGAAGCGCTCGAAACGACCAAGATCCACTCCGTCGCGGGCAAGATCGGGGCGCACCGCGGCCTGCTCGCCGAACGGCCTTTCCGCGCACCGCACCACCTCACGTCGCAGGTGGCGCTCATCGGCGGCGGACAGTCTCCCCGCCCGGGCGAAGTGTCGCTGGCGCACAACGGCATCCTCTTTCTGGACGAGCTGCCCGAATTCGGCCGCAACGTGCTCGAAGTGCTCCGGCAGCCCCTCGAAGAGCGGCGTATCACCGTCTCGCGGGCGCGTTACAGCGTCGAGTATCCGGCCAACTTCACGCTGGTGGCGGCGATGAATCCCTGCCCGTGCGGCTACTACAACCATCCTACGCGCGAATGCACCTGCCCGCCGGGCGCCGTACATCGCTATCTGGGCCGTATCTCCGGCCCGCTCATGGACCGCATCGACCTGCACATCGAGGTGACGCCGGTATCGATTCAGGAGATGGCCTCCGCCGAACGCGGCGAACCGAGCGCCGCGATCCGCCGGCGGGTCGTCCGCGCCCGCGAAGTGCAGCGCGACCGATTCAGGGGCGTGGCCGGCGTCTACACCAACGCGATGATGACGGGCCGTATGGTGCGCGAATACTGCCCGATCGACGCCGAAGCGCGCACGCTGCTCGAACGGGCCATGGAGCGGCTCAGCCTCTCGGCACGCGCCTACGACCGCATCCTGAAAGTGGCGCGCACGATCGCCGATCTGGCGGGCGACGAGCGGATCGGCACGGCGCAGATCGCCGAGGCGATCGGCTACCGCTCGCTCGACCGCGAGTCGTGGGGACGGTAACCGAATGAAAAATTAAGAATGAATATTACATACAGATGAAACGGGTGATTCTTTCAGGCGGCGGCACAGGCGGGCACATCTATCCGGCCGTCGCAGTGGCCGAAGCACTTCAACGCCGCTGCGGCGACGGGGTGGAACTGCTCTTCGTCGGCGCCGAAGGCAAAATGGAGATGGAGAAGATTCCGGCGCTGGGCTACCGCATCGTAGGGCTGCCGACGGCGGGACTGCAACGGCGGTTCGCGCTGTCGAATCTGGCGCTGCCCTTCAAGGTACTCAAAAGCGTCGGCCGTGCGCGGCGCACGATCCGCGAGTTCGGCGCCGACGTCGTGGTGGGATTCGGCGGCTACGCCTCGGGGCCCGTGCTGTGGGCCGCGCAGCGATCGGGAATCCCGACGCTCATCCAGGAGCAGAACTCCTACGCCGGTCTGACGAACAAGATCCTCGCACGCGGTGCGCGGCGTATCTGCGTGGCCTACGACGGCATGGAGCGCTTCTTCCCCGCCGAGCGGATCGTGCACACGGGAAATCCCCTGCGCGGACGCTTCGCCGTGCCGACCGAGGCCGACCGGCTGGAAGGAGCGGCCGCTTTCGGATTGGACGCCGCACGCCCCACGGTGCTCGTCGTGGGCGGCTCGCTGGGCTGCCGCACGCTCAACGAGACGATGAAGGCGTGGCTCGCGCGACAGGAGTTCCGGCCGCCGTTCCAGGTGATCTGGCAGACGGGCAAGTACTACGAGGCCGAGATGCGGCGCTTTCTCGAAGAACATCCCGCGCCGGGCGTCTGGCAGGGGGCCTTCATCGACCGTATGGACCGCGCCTATGCCGCGGCCGACGTCGTGGTGTCGCGCAGCGGCGCCTGCTCCGTCTCGGAGCTGTGTCTGGTGGGCAAGCCCACGCTCTTCGTCCCCTCGCCCAACGTGGCCGAAGATCACCAGACCAAGAACGCGCAGGCGCTCGTCGACCGGCAGGCTGCCGTTCTGGTCGCCGACGCCGAAGCGCCCGCACGGGCCATGGAGACGGCGGGCGAACTGCTCGCCGACCCCGCACGGCGGACGCTGCTCGCCCGCAACATCGCGGCGCTGGCCGTGCCCGACGCGGCGGAACGGATCGTCGACGAAATCGAAAAAATCTGGTAAGATGGAGATACAACGCATCTATTTCATCGGCATCGGCGGTATCGGCATGAGCGCGCTGGCCCGCTATTTCCTCCACGAAGGCCGCGAGGTGGCCGGCTACGACCGCACGCGGTCGGCACTCACCGAGGCGCTCGCAGCCGAGGGAGCCGCCATTCACTACACGGACGACACGGCGGCCATTCCCGCCCCGTTCCGCGAGCGGGAGGGCACCGTGGTGGTCTACACCCCCGCCGTGCCGGACGACCACGCCGAACTGAGCTGGTTCCGAGACCACGGCTTCACCGTCGAGAAACGGTCGCAGATGCTGGGCCACCTCTCGGCCGGCAAATACGTGATGGCCGTGGCCGGCACGCACGGCAAGACCACCACCTCGACGCTCGTCGCATGGCTCAACCGCGAGGTCGAAGGGACCGGAAGCGCCTTTCTGGGCGGCATCTCGAAGAACTTCGGCAGCAATCTGGTGCTGGGCGACGGGCCGCGGCTCGCAGTCGAAGCCGACGAGTTCGACCGCTCGTTCCTCCGCCTGCGGCCCGACGTGGCGGTCGTCACGGCCGTAGACGCCGACCATCTCGACATCTACGGCACCCACGAAGCCGTGAAGGAGGCCTTCGCACAGTTCATCGAGCGCATCCGGCCGGGCGGCGCGCTGGTACTCAAAGCAGGCGTCGACGTGGCGCTGCGCAACGACGCCGTCACGGTCTACCGCTACGCCTACGACACCCCCTGCGACTTCTACGCCCGCGACGTGCGGCTCATCGAGGGCGGGCACTACCGCTACGATCTGGTCACGCCGTCGGGTGTGATCGCCGACTGCACGTTGGGGATCCCCGGCTGGGTCAACGTCGAAAACGCCGTGGCGGCCGTCGCGGCGATGTGGTGCGCCGCCCGCGCCGAAGGAGGGACGCTCGACACAGAGCGACTGCGGCGTGCGCTGGCGGCCTTCGAGGGGGTCAAACGCCGCTTCGAATTCTATGTCAATACCCCGCGGCAGGTCTACATGGACGACTATGCCCACCATCCGCGCGAACTGGCCGCCGCGCTCACCTCGGTGCGGCGGATGTTTCCCGGCCGGCGCGTGACGGCGGTCTTCCAGCCGCACCTCTACACCCGCACGCGCGACTTCTACCGCGAGTTCGCCGAGGCGCTGTCGCAGGCCGACGAAGTGCTGCTGCTGCCGATCTATCCCGCACGCGAGGAGCCGATCGAGGGCATCGCCTCCGAGATCATCGCCGAACGGGTCACCGTACCGTGCCGCATCGTCGGCCGCGAAGCGCTGGCGGCGACGCTCGGCGCAGCCGCGACCGACGTGGTCGTCAGCTTCGGGGCGGGCAACATCGACGCCTGCTGCGATGCCGTGGCGGACGTATTGCGTAAAAAAGCCTGACGGATGCCCAGACCGCTGCGATACACGCTCATCGGGCTGCTGTGGGCCGCCGTGGCCGGGTACATCGTCTACTCGGCCGCACGGGTGCGGACTCACCGGCGACAGCTCGTCGTGCAGCGGCTCGATATCGAGATCGCCGACAGTTCGTCGCACGGGCAGCTCGTCACGGGCGGCGCAGTACGGCAGTGGCTGGCGCGCAGCGGCGTGAAAACCGTCGGTGCGGCGGCGCGCGAGGTCGACCTGCGGAGCATCGAAGGACTGATCCTGCGCAACGGGTTCGTGGCCGACGCCACCGCCTCAATCGACTACGGCGGCGTGCTGCGCATCGCCGTGCGCCAGCGTCGTCCCGTCGTGCGGCTGCTGTTCGACGGCTACAACGCCTACGCCACCGACGAAGGGTATCTCTTCGCGGCGCCGCAGTCGTCGGCGCTCTACGTTCCGGTGATGACCGGTTCCTACGCCCCGCCCGCTCCGGCCTCCTACACGGGATCGATAGCGGATTACACCGCCGCGCGGATCGCCGAATCGGAGGGCCGCATCGCCGAGATCGAACGCGAAAAATACCCGCTCTACCGCGCCGAGCGCGAGAACGACGAAAACATCAAGGCGCTGCGGCGCATGACGATCAAGAAAGGGCTGTTCGAACGCCGCGAAAATTTCGAGCGCCGCGTGAAGGAGCTGCGTGAAAAAAAGGCGCGGCTGCGCCGCGAATACCGCTATACGGCGCGGGTCTTGCAGGAGCGCATCGATAAAATCTCCGCCCGGCAGGCGGCCGAACGGGAAAAACAAAAAAAGTTGCGGAAAAGCTACGAAGATTTCCTGAAACTGCTTAACTTTGTGGTGCTCGTCGAAAAGGACGATTTCTGGCGATCGGAGATCGTCCAGATCGTCGTGGCGAAAGGCCCGGACGGAGCGCCCGAGATCGAACTGGTACCCCGCACGGGCAGCCATACGGTGATCTTCGGCAGCCCCGACGACGCGGAGGAGAAACTCGCGAAACTGCTGACGTTCTACCGCCGCGGATTGCGGAACATCGGATGGGAAGAGTACCGCACGATCAACGTCAAATACAAAGAACAAGTGGTGTGCACAAAATAGAGCGTCTGCACCGGAGCGGCGGCCGAAAGACCGCCCGCAAGGCAAACGCCCGATGAAACAAAGCTGACAAACGTGGAGAAGAAGAATTACATCGTCGCAATCGACCTGGGATCGTCGAACGTCGTGGTGGCCGTCGCCGAACGCGACGCCGAGGGACGTCCGGCCGTCCGCAGCATCGTCTCGAAACCTTCGCAGGGAGTGAAGGCGGGCATGATTACGAATATCGAGCAGGTGAGCAATTCCATCAAGGCGGCCGTCGAGGCCGTTGGCGAGGAGCTGGGCATCCGCATCACCGAAGCCTACACCGGCATTTCGGGCGATTTCGTGCGCTGCGCCCGCCACACCGACCACGTCTTCACCTCCGATCCGCAGAACGGCGTCAACCGCACCGACGTGGAGGCGCTGTTCGACCGTATGCGCAACGTGCAGGCTCCCGACGACGAGACGATCATGGAGCGCATCCCGCAAAACTACCTCGTGGACGAAAACCAGGAGGTGGCCGACCCCGTCGGATCGTTCGGCAAGCGGCTCGCATCGACCTTCAACTTCATCCTTTGCGCCAAAACCCCGATCGAACGGCTCAACCTGGCGCTGCGCCGGCTGGGCATCCGCTCGCTGGGGATGTACGCCAACGCGCTGGTGACGGGCGCCGCCGTCCTCTCGGCGGACGAGAAGGAGGAGGGTGCGGCCGTGGTCAACATCGGCGGCGGCGTGACCGACGTGGCGGTCTACTACCGCAACGTGCCGCGCTACATCGCCACCATCCCCATGGGGGCGGGGGCGATCAACAACGACATCCGCACGCTGGGCATCCTCGAACGCCACGTGGACAGCCTCAAACGCAAATTCGGTTCGGCGGTCGCCGAGTTGGCGCCCGAAAACAAGATGGTGAGCGTCAAGGGACGCACCGCCAAGGAGACCAAGGATATCCTGCTGCACAACCTGGCCGTGGTGATCGAATCGCGCGCCCGCGATATCGCCGAATACGTCGCGCAGGAGATCCGGGATTCGGGATTCGGCGACAAGCTGGCCTACGGCATCGTGCTGACGGGCGGCTCGGCGCAGTTGCAACATATCGACGAACTGTTCCGCCGCGTAACGGGCATGGAGGTCCGCATCGGCACGGCCGAAGAGGCCGTCGACGAGACGTCGCGGGAAAAGGTCGCTTCGCCGGCCTACTCGACGGCCGTCGGACTGCTGCTCCGCGGCGCCGCCCACGGCGACTGCGCCGTGACCGATATCCCGCGTCAGGGAGGTGCGGCACAGCCCGCCGGGCCGACGATCCCGCGCGCGACCCCCTACTCTGCCGGGAAGCCCGCGACAGGCGTTTCGGCAGCGCCCTACACACCGCGGCCCGCGGCCGCACCGACTCCTCCGCCGACGACACCCGCGGCGAACGCCGCAACGGAAGGGGCGGCGCAAGGGGCCGCAGCCGAAACCGCCGAGACGCCGCATCGTCCGAAACGGGGCCTGCTCGACAAGCTCAAACAGAAGTTGGGAACCCGCCTGGACGACTTCTTCACCGGATCGGAAGACGAAGAGATCTGAGTCGCCCGACCGGGCAAGGCGGCGGGAAGCCGAAACAATATGAACGAGAAAACGCAAAACCGGCCGGCAACCGGAACGAACGCCCGACGAAAAAGAGGTTAAGGAATTATGAGTGACGATCTGATGAACGAAATTGCTGCGGCAAAAGATAAATCTTCGATAATCATGGTGGTGGGCGTCGGCGGTGCCGGCGGCAACGCCGTGAACCACATGTGGAACCTCGGCATCAAGGACGTCGGGTTCATGGTCTGCAACACCGACGCACAGGCGTTGGACAACAGTCCCGTCGAGGAGAAGGTGCAGCTGGGGCGCGAAGGTCTCGGTGCGGGCAACGATCCCGAAAACGGACGCAAGGCGGCCATCGAATCGCTCGACGACATCCGCCGCAGGCTCGAAGCGGCCGGCACGCGGATGCTCTTCGTGACGGCCGGTATGGGCGGCGGCACGGGCACGGGCGCATCGCCCGTAATCGCCAAACTGGCGCATGAAATGGGCATCCTCACCGTCGGTATCGTCACCTCGCCGCTGGCCGTCGAGGGCAAGATCCGCTACGAACAGGCCTTTCGGGGCATCGAGGAGCTGAGCCGCAACGTCGATTCGCTATTGGTCATCAACAACGAGAACATCGTCGAGATGTACGGCCGCCTCTCGCTCAAACAGGCCTTCGGCAAGGCCGACGACATCCTTGCATCGGCTGCCAAGGGCATCGCCGAGATCATCACCGTCGAAAGCGACATGGTCAACGTCGACTTCGCCGACGTGTCGAAGGTGATGCGCGACAGCGGCCGCGCCCACATGTCGGTGGCTACGGCCGAAGGCGAGCACCGCGCCGCGGAGGTGGCCCGCGCGTCGCTCGAATCGCCGCTGCTCGACCATACGCTCATATCGGGCGCGAAAAACATCCTGCTGAACATCTCGACCTCCGACGCCGATTCGCTGGCGCTGGACGAGGTGATGGAGATCCTGAAATACATCCAGTCGCACGCCAGCGTACAGGCCCCCGACGGCACGGTGCACGACGCCAACATCATCTGGGGCACGAGCGTCAAACCGCAGCTGGGGCGGCGCATCGAGCTGGTCGTCGTGGCGACGGGATTCGACAGCGCGGCGATCGAGCGCGCCGCGAAACCGGTCGTCCCGCCCGCCGACGTCCTCGCCGCGCAGCCCCGCGAAGAGAACACGGTGCTCGAACCGATCAAACCGCGCCCCGTGCCGACGCTGCGGCCCATGACGCAGGTGATGCTGGGCGAACGGCCGACACGTTACAAGAACATCGAGGCGCAACTGGCCGTACCGGCCTACCGGACGCGCAAGGCCGAGCTGATCGTCGAGACCTCGACCAGCCGCAAGGAGGTGCTCAAGGAGGAGGGCGACGCCGCGGCGAAACCTCCGCAGGAGAAGGGCGGCTCGCTCTTCGACTGATCCGTCGGCAGGCAGTGCAAAACGAAAATAGACGAATTTGGAAGGCAGTCTGGTCACACTCAACCCCGTAGACATCGGTCTGCTCCTGCCGGGAGCGGTCGCGGTGTGCCTGCTGGCGGTCTCGGCCCTCGTTTCGGGCGCCGAGACGTCGTTTTTCTCGCTCACGCCGCACGACATACGGGACATCAAGGCACATCCCGAAAAATCTTCGAACGACGCCATTCTGCGGCTGCTCGGCGACGTCGATCAACTGCTCGCTACGATTCTGGTGGTCAACAATCTGGTGAACATCTGCATCGTCATCCTGGCCGCACGCATCATCAACCTGCTCTTCACGTTCGGCTCGGCCGGCATGCGCTTTCTCTTCGAATCGGTCATCGCCACCTTCCTGCTGCTGCTTTTCGGCGAGATCATCCCCAAGGTATTCGCCCAGAGCCGCCCCCTGCGGTTCGCCCGTACGGTAGCGCGCCCCATCCTGCTGATGCGCTGGCTGATGCGCCCCTTCGCCTACATCCTGATCCGCACGAGCAGCACGATCAGCGAACACGCCGCGCGTCGCAACGAGATTTCGCTCGACGAGCTGGCCGACGCCGTCGACATGACCGCCACCGCCTCGGCCGAGGAGCACAACATGCTCTCGGGCATCGTCAAGTTCGCCAACACCGAGGTGCAGGAGATCATGCGTCCCCGCGTGGATGTCGTCGCCGTCGGAATAGGCGACAACTACCTGAGCGTCAAGGAACGCATCATCGCTTCGGGTTTCTCGCGCATTCCGGTCTGCGACGAGGATCTGGACAATATCAAGGGAATCCTCTACGTCAAGGATCTGCTGCCCTACATCAACAACGGCGACGAATTCGGCTGGCAACAACTGTTGCGAAAAGCCTATTTCGTGCCCGAACACAAGAAGATCAACGACCTGCTGGAAGAGTTTCAGTCGAACAAGGTACACATGGCCGTCGTGGTCGACGAATACGGTTCGACGCTGGGCATCGTCTCGCTCGAAGATATTCTCGAAGAGATCGTCGGCGAGATTTCAGACGAAAGCGACGCCGTCGAAAGCGCCTACACCAAGCTCGACGACCGCAACTACCTCTTCGACGGCAAGACCCACATCGGCGACTTCGAACGCATCCTGCAACTGCCCGAAAACACCTTCGCCGACGTCAAGGGCGAGGCCGAGACGCTGGCGGGACTGATGCTCGAAATCAAGCGCGATTTTCTGAAAAAGGGCGACGTCGTGACCACGCACGACCTCCGTTTCACGGCCCACACGATCGAAGGCCGACGCATCGACAAGGTACAGGTGACGCTGCCCGAATAGACGGCCGCGCACCGGATTCCCCAACCCGCTCAATCCCGAAAAGATGACCCTCCGCTGCATCCTCGCCCCGCTGGCTTCGCCCGACACGCTTCGCGGGCAGGTGACCGATGCCGATTGGGCCGCTGCGGCCGCATTTCCGCCCCGCCGACGGGCCGAATACCTCACATGGCGCGCCGTCGTCTACCGCGAACTGGGTGCCGTGCCGATCGGCTACGACGCCGCGGGCGGCCCCGTGCTGATCGGCGATCCGCGCCATATCGGCGTCTCGCACGGCGGCGGGCACGCGGCCGTCGTGATCTCCGACCGCCCCTGTGCGGTGGACATCGAATCCGAGACACGTCGTTTCACTCGTGCGGCGGCGCATTTCCTTACTCCGGCCGAAGCCGCACTCGGCGACGATCCGCACGTGGCGGGCGTGGTCTGGTGCGCCAAGGAGACGCTCTACAAGCTGGCCCGCCGTCGCGGACTCGACCTGCTGCGCGACCTCGCGATCGAACGGATCGACTTCGCGGCGGGCGAGGTCGTCGGCCGCGTCCGCGGCGGCGAACCGATCCCGATGCGGCTGGAACTGCGCGAAGGGCTGATCGTCGTCCACACCCTTTGATCCGCAGCGACATCCGCCGCACCGCCTTCTCTATGCAGCGACCGATCCGGAAATCGACGACAACATACGCACCCGGACCGGGCGCACACGAAATCACCCCTGCTGCAATGTATCGCAGCAGGGGTGAAAACCGTTTCCGGCGGCGGAAAGCCCGCGTCGGTCAACTCCCGTGCAGGGGTTCCCAGCCCAACCGCAGATCGGGAAGTCCGGTCAATTCGCGCACCGCACGACGCCCCTCCTCGCCCAATGCAAGCGAATAGCGATTGACGAAGAGCGCGATATGACGGTCGATCACCTCGTCGTCCAACTCACGAGCGTGTTCCCTGACGAACGGCCGCGAAACCGTCGGGTGTTCGAGCGCGTAGGCGATGCTGTCGTGCAATACCCGATCGAAGGTGCGACGCACCTCCGCCGGCAGTTCCCGACTCGCCACGATGCCGCCCAACGGCAGCGGCAGTCCCGTCTGCCGCTCCCACAACGCTCCCAGATCGGCCACCAGTTCCAGATTGTACCGCTCGTAGGTAAAACGCCCTTCGTGAATGAGTACGCCCGCGTCGAACGCACCCCGTTCGACCGCTGCGGCGATCTCGGAAAAGAGCACCGGCGTACGGTCGACGATCGAGGGAAAAAAGCGCAGCAGCATGGCATTGGCCGTCGTGAGTTCGCCCGGAATGGCTACGCGCCGGATCGGCGACCGGTCGCCGCGGCGCCGCACGAGCAACTGCCCGTTGCCCCGTCCGAGTGCCGATCCGCTGTCGAGCAGCGCATAACGGTCGACGACGGCCGGCAGCACGGCATAGCTGATCTTCGAAATATCGGGTCCGTCGGGCGACGAGACGCCTTCGTTCAGCTCCTCGATATCCTGGAATCCGACCTCGAACGCGAGGCCCTGCGTCGGGATACGACCGTTGAGCAATGCCTCGAACATGAACGTATCGTTGGGGCAGGGCGAAATACGGAGGCGCAACCGGTCAGTCATCGTCGTCGGCCGAAAGCCGTTTTTTCGTGACCGCCTTCTCCGACCTGCTCCGGCCGCCGAAACGGCCGATCAGGAAGCCCGCCAGGAAGATCACGGCCCAGATGACGAGCGTCGTGATCTTGCCCATGGCCCAGACGTAGATCTCGCTCGAATAGAAAATCAGGAGGAAGAAGAGCACCAGCGCGGCGGCGATGCCGATCATCCATTTGGTAGATGTTTTCATAAGCCTATCGGTTTGAATTTCAAGTTTATCTCCCCTTTCTGACACCCCCGGCGGATCGGCGAAGGGGAAGTCGATCCTGCGAAGAGACGGATCCGATTTCGCCGACGAGCAGCGCCAACTCCCGTGCCAGCGCCTCGCAGGCATCGGCTACGCGCCACACGCCGAAGGGTTCTCCCACGCGGTTGGAGACGGCACGCACCTCGGCGGCCGGTACGCCCAGCGCCGCAGCGACGGCGAAGAACGCCGCCCCCTCCATGTTCTCCACCTCGGCTCCGGCAGGTGCCGCCCCGCTGCGTGCGACGCTGTTAGAAACCGCCGTGCGCAGCCCCGGAACAGCGAACGTCGGACGATAGACGTCGGCGTACCGTTCCGGCAATCCCTCCACGCGCTCCTCGGCGACGGCGACGACCTCGCCGACGGCAACCTCCGATGCGGGATAGACGCCGGCGATGCCCGCCAGCAGCAGCAGATCGGGGCGTTCGTCGACGATCGCACGCGCCGTCGCGGCGGCAGCAGCGGCAGGGCCTACGCCCGTGATGCGGTACGCGACGCCGGGACAGCGGCGCCGGAAAGCCTCGGCTTCGCCCGCCGTGGGGAAGAGGACGACCGTGCGCATACGTCTACCGGCCGACGACGGCTTCCAGCTCTTCGACCGTCACGGGGATCGTACGGTCGCCGAGGATGCGGCAGCCGGTGTCGGTCACCAGCAGGTCGTCTTCGATGCGGATGCCGCCGAAATCGAGATAGCGGCTGCGCAGCAGGTCGTAGTCGACGATCCCGCGGAACTTGCCTTCGGCTTCGCACTTGTCGACGAGCGCCGGGATGAAGTAGATGCCCGGTTCGTCGCTCAGGATCGTCCCCGGGCGCAGACGCCACGTGGCGCGGTGGAGGCAGGTAGCCGACTGCGCGGCGCGCTCGGCCACGAGCGAATAGTCGAAACTGCGCTCGCCGATGTTTTCGCAGTCGTGCACGTCCATGCCCAACCCGTGTCCCAGTCCGTGGGGCATGAAGAGGTACATGGCGCCCGCGGCGACAGCGTCGTCGGCCGAACCTTTGAGCAGCCCCACGCCGACGAGCCCCTCGGCCAGCTTGCGGTAGGCTTCGAGGTGTACCTCCTGCATGTACATCATTCCCGGGCGCACGATGCGTGCGATGTGGTCGTGGCACGCCAGCACGATGTCGTAGATCTCGCGCTGCTGCGCCGTGAAACGGCCGCTGACAGGGTAGGTGCGCGTGTGGTCGGAGCAGTAGTTCATCAGGTTCTCGCCGCCGGCATCGACCAGCAGCAGCCGTCCGTCGGCGAGCACCCCCTCCGAGTTGAGGTTGTGCAGCGTCTCGCCGTGCTGCGAGACGATCGACGGGAACGACACGCCGAGCCCCATCGACTTGGCGACGCCCTCGATCGCACCGGCGATCTCGCGCTCGACGACGCCCGCGCGGCACATCCGCATGGCGGTGGTGTGCATGGCGTAACCGATGTGGAAGGCATCCTCCATCTGCGCCACCTCCTCGGCGCTCTTGACCTCGCGCATCTCCGCGACGGCGAACATCAGGTCGACCGACTTGTAGTCGTGCAGCAGCGCAGGAGCGATCCCCAGCAGCGCCGAGAGTTGCAGCTTCGTTTCGCCGCGGTAGGGCGGCAGGTAGTGTATGCGGCGGCCGAGCCGGATCGCGGCGGCCAGATAGTCGGCCAGCGCCGCCAGCGGGCGGCAGTCGGCGACGCCCGCGCGGGCGCCTTCTTCGCGCAGCGTGGGCTGCGGCCCCGTCCAGATGATGTCGTCGACGGTGAAATCGTCGCCGAAAAGCACCTCCTCGCCCGTATCGGCGTCGATGACGCCCGCGAGCGACGGCCGGTCGAGGCCGAAATAGTAGAGGAACGTCGAATCCTGACGGAAATAGTAGGCGTTGTTGGGATAGTTGTTGGCTGAGGGCTGGTTGCCCGGCAGCAGGATCAGCCCGCCGCCCGTCTTCGCGCGCAACTCGGCGCGGCGCGAAACGTAGGTTTTGACCGGAAACATGTTCGTTGATTTTTTTCTTCCATTTCTCGCCTCGGCAATTCGAGCAAGTTCAATTGCGCTCGGCTTGACGAAATGGTTGTCTTTTTTACGTCGTCTCCCTACCGGCGGTTGCCCAGCAGCCGCAGCATGTAGAGAAACAGGTTGATGAAATCGAGGTAGAGCGACAGCGCACCCAGCAGCGCCATTTTCTGCATCGGCTCGTCGACCTCGGCGCCGGAGTAGATCATCCGCTTGATCGTCTGCGTGTCGTAGGCCGTCAGCCCGACGAAGAGCAGGATGCCGACGTAGGTGACGATCCACATGAGCATCTCGCTTCGGAGGAAGAGATTGACCACCGAGGCGAGGATCACGCCCACGAGGGCCATCGTCAGCAGGTTGCCCCACGACGAGAGGTCGCGCCCCGTGACGAAGCCGTAGAGCGACATCGCGCCGAACATGCCGGCCGTGACGAGGAACGTCAGGCCGATCGATCCCAGGTCGTAGACGAGGAAAATGGTCGACAGCGTGGCGCCGTTGACCACCGAATAGGCGATGAACATCAGCGTGGCCGTCAGGAACGACATGCGCATGATGTTGGCCGCCAAGACGAAGACGAGCACCAACTCGGCGACGATGAGGCCGAGGAAGACGAAGCGGCTGCTGAAAATCGCCTGCAACAGCGTTTCGGAGCCGGCCACCGTATAGGCCGTCAGCGCCGTCAGTGCGAGCGCCATAGTCATCCAGAGATAGACGTTGCGGAAAAGCGTCGCGCGCGCGGCATCGGGCTGCGCGGCGGCAAGGGTCGGTTTGGTTGTTTCCATTTTCGTGTCGAATGATTTTGTTATTTTGACATTTCTTTTCGTTTTCCCTGCAAAAGGCGTGCGGCGAATCAGTCGGGCTGCGAATTCGAGGCGTCGGCCGGCACCATGCGGTAGAGCTGGTCGCCGCGCCGCACGAGCGAAGGGGTTTTCAGCGAACAGAAGACCCCTTGCACGGCCTCCTGGGCAGGAGCATTGCCCACATAGGGGTCGGCCGTCAGTTCGACCACGCCCGTCGTCGGCCCCTGGAAGAAGAGCTCGTCGCCGCGCCGCACGGGCGACGCCTCGACCCATACCTCGGCCACCGACTGCTTCTTGAAGAAGTTGGTCACCCGCCCCACGTAGACCTTGCGGTGCGTGGCCGACGATCCGTAATGCTCGCTATGTTCGGCCATCGGCGCACCGGCATAGTAACCCTGCCAGAAGCCGCGGTTGAAGACCGTCGCCAGCTCCTCTTTGAGCGCCGCAGCCAGTTCGGGCGTATATTCGCCCGTCTCCATCGCCCGCAGGGCGCGGTCGTAACACGCCACCACCCGTTTGACATACTCCGCACCGCGGGCACGCCCTTCGATTTTGAGCACGCGCACGCCGGCGCCGACGAAGCGGTCGAGGAAGTCGATCGTGCAGAGGTCTTTGGGCGAAAGGAGGTATTGCCCCTCGGCGGCGAGCTGCGCGCCCGTCTCCACGTCGGTGAGCGTATATTTGCGGCGGCAGATCTGGCGGCAGGCGCCCCGGTTGGCCGAACACCCCGTCTCGTGCAGCGACAGGTAGCACTTGCCCGAAACGGCCATGCACAGCGCGCCGTGGGCGAACATCTCGATGCGCACCGGATCGCCCGAAGGGCCGCAGATCTGCTGCTCGTCGATCGCACGGGCGATGCGGCCGATCTGGTCGAGCGACAGTTCGCGCGCCAGCACCACCACGTCGGCCCACTGCGAAAAGAACTTCACCGCCTCACTGTTCGTGAGGTTGCACTGCGTGGAGATATGCACCTCCATCCCGATGCGGCGCGCGTAGAGGATCGCCGACAGGTCGGAAGCGATCACGGCGTCGACCCCCGCCGCGCGGGCACGGTCGACGAGCGCGTGCATCTGCCGCAATTCGTCCTCGTAGATCACCGTATTGACCGTCAGGTAGCTCTTCACCCCCGCCGCGCGGGCGATCCCGACGATGCGTTCCAGATCGTCCGGCGTGAAATTCGCGGCCGACTTCGACCGCATGTTGAGCTGCCCCACACCGAAATAGACGGCGTCGGCTCCGGCCTGCACGGCCGCCTGCAACGCCTCGTAGCTCCCGGCCGGAGCCATCAGTTCTATGTCGCTTCGTTTCATCTCGAATGTTTTTCTCGTGCCGCCGCTCTTTTCCGACAGCGTTCTGCATCGCAGGCGGTTCGCCCCTCCCGCACGACGGACTGTAACCCGCGGAGACTCGTCCGATTCCGACCTCCGAGGCCGAATCGCGAGTTTTTTCGGGAAATCGAATCGTCTATTTCCTGCGCCCCATCAGGCTGCGGGCGTACTCGCGCAGCGGCTCCTTGCGCGCATCGGGAACGTTCAGCCCGTCGAGCGTCGCCAGCGCACGGTCGAAACGCAGCGAAATCTGCTGCTCCGTGAGGCGCGGCACATCCAGCGCGTCGAAGACGGCGCGCACGCGGGCGATCTTCTCCGCAGGGGCAAGCGCCGCATCCTTGTAGGTGTGGCGCAGCACCTCGCGCTGCTCCTCGTCGGCACGGCTCATGGCCGTGACCATCAGATAGCTCTTCTTCCCTTCGAGAATGTCGCCGCCGATGGTCTTGCCCAACTCCTCGCCGCCGTAGCTGTCCAGCAGGTCGTCCTGCAACTGGAAGGCCATGCCCAGTTCGATGGCGAACTGGTAGAGACGGCGGCTCTGCTCCTCGTCGGCACCGCCCAGAATCGCACCCATCATGGCCGAACCTGCCACCAGCACCGACGTCTTCAATTCGATCATCGACATGTACTCCACGACCGAAACCTTCTGCTTGCTCTCGAAATCCATGTCGTACTGCTGCCCTTCGCAAACACCCAGCGCCATCGTGTTGAAGACCTCCAAAATACGCGGCAGCAGTGCCGGCGGTGCCTGCGCCAGCAGCCGGTAGGCGCTGATGAGCATGGCGTCGCCCGACAGAATCGCCACGTTGCCGCCCCAGCGGGCGTAGACCGAAGGTTTGCCGCGGCGCACGGCGGCATTGTCCATGATGTCGTCGTGCAGCAGCGTGAAGTTGTGGAATATCTCGACGGCGGCGGCGGCGGGCAGCGCGACGTCGACGTCGTCGGCAAACAGCCCGCACGACAGCAGCAGCAGCATCGGGCGCAGGCGCTTGCCGCCGCCCGCGAGCGAATAGCGGATCGGATCGTAGAGCCGTTCGGGTTCGGTAGGCAGCTCACGCTGAGCGAGATAATTTTCGAGAAGGTCGAGAAGCTGTTCGTTGGTCTGCATTTTTCTTACGTTTGATCGTTCGTTTGCGACAGCCGTTTTCCCGCCTCGGCAAAACCCGAACGAAGTTCGGCATTGCGCTCGGCTTATCGAAAACGTCGGCGAATACACGTCCAAAGATACGAATAAGCGAGAGCAAAAGCAAACTCGTTTGCATTTTGCCGAGCGGGAGTATCTTCGGCGAAGCCAAAGATACGAAAAGTCGGGCGCAGAAGCAAGCGTCGGCTTGATTATGCCGAGACGGAGTATCTAAGACGCGATCAAATATACCTAAACTCTTTTGCAAACACATCAAATTTGATGATAACATATCAAGTCGGCGCCTCACAGCAAACAAATTATCGACACAAATACCTAGCTTTGCCCTCAAAATAACGATAGATGAAAACAGACTGTTTGAAAGGAATTGACACCTTGCGTTACTCGGATATTTTTTTGGCTATGTATTCTGACAATGGAAGCAGTTGCCTGCATCGCAACCATTCTCACGTATTGGTCTATATGTATTCCGGGGAACTGGAAATAAAGGAACACAAGAAAATTACCCGATTGCACAAAGGGGATTGCGCATTTATTCGTAAGGATTTCAGCGTGCAGCTCACCAAACAAGCATGCAAAATGGAGCAGTTCAAGGCCGTATTCCTAATGTTCACGGATAAATTTCTGCGTAACTTTTACTGCCGCTTGGACAAGGAAAGTCTGCCGGAAAATGCACGACGAAGCAAAGTCAGTCTGTATAGACTGCCGTCCGACCGTCCCGACATCGTAAGCCTGTTCGAGTCGATGACCCCATACTTCAATTCCGGCATCCGACCTACGGACGAACTGTTGGAATTGAAGATGACAGAAGGATTGTACGTACTCCTGAATACGGACAAGAACCTGTATGCCTCGCTTTTCGACTTCGCCGACCCGTGGAAAATCGACATCATGGACTTCATGGAACAGAACTACATGAACGACCTTACGCTGGCGGAAATGGCCAATTATACCGGGCGGAGCCTTGCCACGTTCAAACGTGACTTCAATAAAGTAAGCGACCTGTCTCCTCAAAAATGGGTGATACGCCGCAGACTGGAAGCAGCCCATGCGCTCATACTGTCCGGCACACGGAAAGTGACCGACGTTTGCTACCGTGTAGGCTTTAAAAACCTTTCCCACTTTTCAAAAGCATACAAGGGACTGTACGGATATTCCCCTGCCCACAGCTATTGATCTTTTATTCAAACGAACGGACTTATGGATATTCAAGGACAAGAAAACCAACTTATTCTCGCATTCCCGGACAGGGAAGTACGCTGTTTGGATACGGCAGACAACAGAATCAACCGGATGTTGGAACGGTCGAACATATCTATCATCGGGAACAATAACCGTGTGCTGTTGCATTTCGAATCGGAAGATAGTGCGGAAGAATTGCTAACGGGAGCCGGATTCCTGCTTATCGTCAAAGGGGATGGAAACGAAGTGGACATGGGAACGGTCATTGTACGTTGTTCCTCCATATTGGGCATGACCGGGCTGAAACTCATCATCGGGCAGCTGCCCGGACTGGGTGCAGGCGTATCCCGGACAGCAAACGGATGCAGCGTCACCATAGGCGACCGGGTGGTCATCAACGGAGTCACCCTCTATCTGCAAGAAGACCATTCGCGTGTCAGCATCGGCGATGACAGCCAGTTGAGCTGGGGCGTGGATGTGTGGTGCACAGATGCCCACACGATTACCGACCTCGAAGGAAACCCTGTCAATTATGCCGAAAGCATTGAGATAGGCCGTCACGTATGGGTGGGCAAGGATGTCAAGATAGGCAAGAATGTGCGAATCGCCGACAACAGCATTGTAGGTTGGGGCAGCATCGTTACCAAACGGTTCGACGAGCCGAACGTAATCCTTGCAGGCACCCCGGCCAAGATAGTGAAGCGTGGCATAAACTGGGACCGCAAGTGCATCAACAAGTACGCGAAAGGGTTGTAACCGCATTTCCGTTCTTCCGAACTGTACGGCAAAACACTTTGAGCCGACGGGCAAAGCCTTTTCATAACAAACCCGCTACCTTTGCACCGGAATCTTAAAAACAAATATACAATGGACATTTTTGAAAAAGACCTTTCTGGCGCTATGGTCTCACCCGATGAACCGGGCTATGACAAACTTATCAGTACCATATTCGACACAATGGCTGCAACAGCGGAAATGAATGCAAAAGGCTGGCTCACGCCGGAAGAAGTGCATGAGTATCTGCGCCGTATTACGGGCAGGGAGATTGATAAGAGTACGACACTGCTGCCTCCGTTCTATGTGGATTACGGCAAGAACATCCACATTGGCAAAGGATGTTGGATTCAGCAGGGCTGCACCTTCTTTGACCGTGGAGGTATAACGATCGGCGATGGCGTATTCATCGGCCCGAAAGTGAATCTTATCACCATCAACCACGATCCGAATCCCGACAATCGCAACGCCACGTACGGTCGTCCCATTGTCATAGAGGACAAGGTGTGGATTGGCATCGGCGCTACCGTTCTGCCCGGCGTACATATCGGCTATGGTTCTATCATCGGTGCCAACAGCGTGGTTACACACGATGTGCCGCCTATGACAATTGTCGGCGGTAATCCGGCAAAAATAATTAAAGCGATTGAAACAAAAGACAAGGAGTAAACGGAACAGTAAAGAGTACGATTGTTAAGGCCGACGAAAGGAGGCAGCGTTTTCTTTTCTTCTGCTTTATTTTTACAATTTGCATCCGTAAGAGTCGCCAAACGAGCAAAGCAATGCAGGCCGCAGCAATTGGGACGGTTGCCAAACCATTGTCCAAAAAATGAGGCAATTTTCACAACTATCTTAATTTCAAATATCTATATTCCCTATACAGATTTACGGAAAAAGTTTGGAGTTGAGGGAAATTTTCGTAACTTTGGATGCGAATAAACGGCGCTCGCGCCACAAACCAACATTCTGCAACGATGAAAAAACTTGCAATAGGAATCGACATCGGCGGCATCAACACGGCCTTCGGGCTGGTGGACGAGAACGGCGACCTCTATGCCGATTCGGTCGTATCGACCAAGAAATTCCCGCTTTTCACCGACTATCCGGCCTATGTGGCCGAGCTGACCGAATCGCTGCATGCGCTGGCCGACAGCCTCTCGTTCGAATACGAGCTGGTGGGCATCGGCATCGGTGCGCCCAACGCCAATTACCACACGGGCGTGATCGAACACCCGGCCAACCTGTGGAAGTTCCCCGTCGGCGAAACCAATCCCGACGAGAGCCGCCGCATGTTCCCGCTGGTGGACGACATCAAGAAGGCGTTCCCGGGCGTCGAGTGCCGGATGACCAACGACGCCAACGCCGCCACGATCGGCGAGATGATCTACGGCAACGCCAAGGGGATGAAGGATTTCATCATGATCACGCTCGGGACGGGACTCGGTTCGGGATTCGTCGCCAACGGCGAGATGATCTACGGCCACGACGGCTTCGCCGGCGAATTCGGCCACGTGATCGCCGTGCGGGGCGGCCGCCAGTGCGGCTGCGGACGCCGCGGCTGTCTGGAAACCTACGTTTCGGCCACCGGCATCAAGCGCACCGTTTTCGAACTGATGGCCACCATGACCGAACCTTCGGAGCTGCGCGACATCCCCTTCGCCAATTTCGACGCGGCGATGGTCTCGACGGCCGCATCGCACGGAGACCCCATCGCGCTCGAAGCGTTCCGCATCACGGGCGAGTTGCTGGGATATGCGCTCGCCGACGCGGTGACGATCACTTCGCCGGAGGCGATCTTCCTCTTCGGCGGCCTGGCCAAGTCCGGAAAATACATCTTCGAGCCGACGCAATGGTACATGGAGGAGAACATGATGAGCGTCTTCAAGAACAAGGTAAAGCTCCTGCCCAGCGGTATCCAGAGCCAGAACGCCGCCATTCTCGGCGCTTCGGCGCTGATCTGGCAAGAGGTGAAACAGCTCGGAGCCTGATCCGTCCGCAACATCCGTACAGGAGCTATCCGCATGTCGGACGGCTCCTGTTTTTTATGCCGCGGTCACGCGCCGTGCCACCGGAAACGACCGGTACACGGGACGACCTCCGGCAATCGTTCCGCGAAACCATAGAACCGACCCAAAACTTTTCCTCATGAAACGAACCTTCACCCTGCTGGCGGCCGTCGTCGCGACGACGGCCGCAGCCCAGAAACCCTACCACCGCGACCTCGCCGTGCTGGAAGTCAACCGCGAAGCGCCCCGCACCGAATTCGTGGAGTTCGCCTCGCGCGACGAGGCGCTCACGCGCTCTTTCGAGCAAAGCGACGCCTACCGCTCGCTCGACGGCGTATGGAAATTCCTCTATGCGGACGACGTCCGCGCCCTGCCCGCCGACGCGACGGCCGCCGACGCCGACACTTCGGCGTGGAGCGACATCCGCGTTCCGGGCAACTGGGAGTTGCAGGGACACGGCACGCCGATCTACGTCAACACGCGCTACGAATACGCCACGATCGATCCCGCGCCGCCGCACCTGCCCGAGGCGATTCCGGCAGGCGTCTACCGCCGCACCTTCACCGTTCCCGAAGCGTGGGCGGGACGCAGGGTCTACCTGACGATCGGCGGCGCCAAATCGGGCGTCTACGTCTATGTCAACGGCCGCGAAGCGGGTTACAACGAAGATTCGAAGAATCCGGCGCAATACCGCATCGACCCCCTCCTGCGTCCGGGCGAGAATACGCTGGCGCTCAAAATGACGCGGTGGAGCACCGGTTCCTACCTCGAAGCGCAGGACTTCTGGCGCATCAGCGGCATCGAGCGCACGGTCTACCTCTCGGCCGAGACGCCCGACGCGCTGCGCGATTTCGAGGTCGTATCGACGCTTGACGACAGCTATCGCACGGGGCTTTTCACGCTGAAAATGTTCCTCGCAGGCGATCGGGAGGTCGAGGCGGGCTACGAACTGCTCGATCCCGAGGGCCGCACCGTCGCCTCGGGACGGCAGCAGGCAACGGGCGAAGCCCTGTTCCGTGCCGAGATACCCGACGCAGCGCACTGGACGGCCGAAACGCCCCACCGCTACCGGCTCGTGATGCACGTGCGGACACCCGAACGGACGGTCTACGTTCCCTTCTCGGTGGGATTCCGCCGCTTCGAGTTCGCCGACGCCGCCGAGCGCGACGCCAAGGGACGCCCCTACCGCGTGCTGCTCGTCAACGGACAGCCCGTGAAATTCAAGGGAGTCAACCTCCACGAACACGATCCCCGCACGGGACACTACGTCGACGAGGAGCTGTTGCTCCGGGACATGCGGCTGATGAAGGCGCACAACGTCAACGCGATCCGCACCTGCCACTATCCGCAGCAGCGCCGCTTCTACGAGTTGTGCGACTCGCTGGGCTTCTACGTTTACAGCGAGGCCAACGTCGAGAGCCACGGCATGGGGTACGAACTGGCCGCGGGCCGCACGCTGGGCAACGACCGTGCATGGTGGCCGGCGCACGAGACGCGCCTGCGCAACATGTACATGCGCTGCCGCAACTACCCCTCGGTCTCGATCTTCTCGCCCGCCAACGAATCGGGCAACGGCTACAATTTCTACAAAGCCTACGAATGGCTCGAAGCCCGCGAGAAGGGCGAAGGCCGCATGAACCGCCCGATCTGCTACGAACGCGCACAGTGGGAGTGGAACACCGACATGTTCGTGCCGATGTATCCCACGGCGGGAATGCTCGAAGAGTGGGGTCGCGAGGGCACCGACCGTCCCGTCGTTCCGTGCGAATACTCGCACGCGATGGGCAACTCCAACGGTTCGCTGTGGCTGCAATGGCAGTCGATCTACAAATATCCCAACTTGCAGGGAGGCTTCATCTGGGACTGGGTCGACCAGGGATTCGAACGCCGCGATGCAGCGGGAACCCTCTATTGGACCTACGGCGGCGACTACGGCGACCGCGAGCCGAGCGACGGCAACTTCTGCTGCAACGGTCTCGTTTCACCCGACCGCATGCCCCATCCCGCCATGACCGAAGTGCGTTACGCCTACGCCGACATCGCCTTCCGTCCGGTCGGGCCGGCACGGGGATCGTTCGAAGTCGAGAACCGCTTCTATTTCACCTCGCTCGAAGGCTACGACATCGTCTACACGGTCGAGGCCGACGGCAAAGCGGTGCGCAGCGGCACGGTGCGGTTGCAGACTGCGCCGCAGCAGCGCGAGACGGTCGACGCGGCCGTCGGGAAACTCAAACCCGGACGGAATTATTACCTGCGCCTGCGGGCCGTGACGCGCACCGACCGGCCGGGACTGCCCGCCGGCACGGTTGTGGCCGAGGAGCAGTTCCCGTTGCAGAAGGGCGCTCTGCCGGCCTATAAAAAGGAGGGCGAGAGGCTGGCACTCTCGACGCAGGGCGACCGGATCGAAGCGGCGAACGACCGTGTCCACTTCGCCGTCAACCGCACGACGGGAGCGGCGCTGAGTTATGAAATCGACGGCACGGAGCTCTTCGCCGACGGATTCGGCGTGCGTCCCAACTTCTGGCGGGCACCCGTCGACAACGACTACGGCGACGGAATGCCCCGCCGCACGCAGGTGTGGAAGGAGGCGTCGCGCGACGCCGACGCCGAGGTAACGGGCCGCATGGAGGGCGACGCGGCGGTGATCGCCGCGACCCGCGCGCTGGCCGGCGGCAACCGCCTGACGACGACCTACACCGTCTATCCGTCGGGGGCGGTCAACGTGCGGATGCACTTCGCCCCCGGCGAGGAGCCGATGCCCGAAATGCCGCGCTACGGCGTGCGGTTCCGCCTGCCCGAACGCATGGACGCCTTCGCCTATTTCGGCCGGGGGCCCGAAGAGAATTACTGGGACCGCAAGGCAGGCACCTTCGTCAGCCGTTACGAGACTTCGGCGCGGCGGGAGTGCTTCCCCTACGTGCGGCCGCAGGAGACGGGACACCACTGCGACACCGAATGGATCGACTTCGGCGAACTGCTGATCGTGGCCGACTCGACCATGGAGTTCAACGCCCTGCGCTGCACGGTCGAGGATCTCGACGGCGAACAGGCCGTCGGCCGCGACTACCAGTGGCACAACTGGACGAAAAGCGACTCCAACGAGGCGGACAAGGCGCGTAATGCGATGCGCCGCCAGACCCACGTGAACGACATCCCGGTACGCGATTTCGTGGATGTATGCCTCGATTACCGCCAGATGGGGCTCGGCGGCTACGACAGCTGGGGCAAGCGCCCCGAGGAATCCGTGACGCTGCGCACCGGAAAGCTCCGCGACTGGGGCTTCACCCTCGTCCCGAAGCGTGCGAGAAAATGAAGCGCCGAGAATCAGGATTCACGGGCCGGCCATAAAGGCCGGCGCCCTTCAAAAACGAACGGTGCGACTTCGCGAAGTCGCACCGTTCGTTCGTGTCGTGACGAAAGATTCCTCCCCCGCTATCCGTTCGTCCGGAAAGCCTTCTGCACGCCCTTGATGCGCAGGATGGCGTGGACGAGCGTGTCGACGACGCTCGTGGCAGGCACCTCCACGTCGACCGTACCCGTGAGCAGACCGCCCCGCGAGGCGAGGTTCATCGAACGGATGTTGAGTTTCAGGTCGCGGATCACCGTTTCGGTGATATGGTTGGCCATGCCCGTCGTATCGGCCGCCACGATGCGGATCGTCACGCGGAACGCCCCTTCGGCCGTCTGCCGCCAGCGGGCGTCGATGACGCGGTAGGGATAATTCTCGCGCATACGCCGTGCATTGGGACAGTCGGTGCGGTGGATCGTAATGCCCGAGCTGATCGTCACGAAGCCGAAAATATCGTCGCCCTTGATCGGGTTGCAGCACTTGGCGAGCTTGTACTCGATCTGGTTGATGTTGTCGTCGATCACGAGCGCGTCGGTCGAATGCGCGGGCCGCGCGGCGGCGTTCTGCAACTTGGCCTGCTCGGCTGCGGCGGCCGCTGCGCGCCGCTCCTCGTCGGCCTCGCCCGACTGCCAGCGGGTGAGAATCTCCTTGACCGTCGCCAGATCGATCTTTTCGGTGGCGATCAGCCCGTAGAGTTCGGTTCCCGCTTTGAGCTTGTAATATTTGCACAGATACCCCACCGCCTCGTCGATCGTGAGGCCGAATTTCCAGTTTTTGAGCTTGCGTTCCAGCTCCTCGCGTCCCAGCCGCGCGCTCTTGGCCTGCTCTTCGCGGATGAAGGCCTTGATCTTGCTGCGCGCCTTGGCAGTCTTGACCGCCGAGAGCCAGTCGGCCTTGGGCGTCTGGTTCTTCTGCGTGAGAATCTCGACGATGTCGCCGTTATGGAGCGTCTCCTTGATCGGCACGGCGCGGCCGTTGATCTTGCCGCCCGAACAGCTGCATCCCAGATTGGAGTGGATGTCGAAGGCGAAGTCGAGCACCGTGGCCCCTTCGGGGAGCTTGCGCAGGTCGCCGTTGGGCGTGAAGACGAAGATTTCGCCCGACGACGGCCGCGAATCGAACCGCTGCGCCAGCGCATGGGGCGTGTTCTCCATCAACTCGCGCAGGCGGCCGAGCCACATCTCGCTCGTGAACGCCCCCTGGTTGACCCCCTTGTAACGCCAGTGCGCCGCGATGCCGCGTTCGGCCACGGCATCCATCCGCTCGGTGCGGATCTGAATCTCCACCCAGCGGCCGCCGCCGGCCGAAACGGTGGTGTGGAGCGATTCGTAGCCGTTGGACTTGGGGATCGAGATCCAGTCGCGCAACCGTTCGGTATTGGGGATGTAGTAGTCGGTGACGATCGAGTAGACGGCCCAGCACTGAGTCTTCTCCTCCTCGGGCGGACAGTCGAGGATGATGCGCAGCGCGAAGATGTCGTAGACCCCTTCGAACGGCACGTGCTGCTTGTGCATCTTCGTCCAGATCGAGAAGATCGACTTCGTGCGGCTCTTGACGTGGTAGTTGAATCCCTGCCGGTCGAGCCGCTCGACGATCGGCGCCAGAAAACGGTCGATGAAGGTCTGGCGTTCGCGCTCGGTCTCCTCCAACTTGCGGTGGATATGCTCGTACTCGGCCGGTTCGAGATAGCTCAGGGCGATGTCCTCCAACTCGCTCTTGATCGAATAGAGGCCCAGTTTGTGCGCGATCTGGGCGTAGAGGTTCATGCTCTCCCAGCTCTTCTTGCGCCACTTCTCGCGCGGGAACATCCGCAGGTTGCGCATCACTTCGAGGCGGTCGGCCAGTTTGATGAGGATCACGCGCGGGTCTTCGGAGTAGCTCACGATCAGGTCGCGGAAGTTGGCCGCCTGCTCCTTCGAGACTTTCAGCCGGATCTTCGAGATGTTGCTCAGCCCCACGGTGATGCCCAGCACCTCGTCGCCGAAGCGGCGGCGGATTTCGGACGTCACGCCCATCAGGTCGCCTGCCTCGCCGCAGGCGGCGAGCCGCACCACGTCGTGCAGGATGGCCGCCAGCGTGGAGTTGCGCCCCAGTCCGATCTCGGAGATGACGATGCGTGCGACGCCTGCGGCGTGATCCAGCAGCGGAGATCCGTCGTAGCGCACCTGTTTTTCAAGGCATTCGGCGGCATATGCCAGCGCCTCGTCGACGAGCCGCTGCGTGGTCTCGGAAAAATTTGCGGCGACGAGCGTCCGCAGCTCGTCGTAACGTGTCGTCTCCATAGCTCTGCACGATTTTAGCGGGATGCCCCGTTAACCTAACGCAACAAAGTTACAAAAATTTCACAAACCCCGTGCTTCGTCGCACCGTCGACACCTCTTTTCGTACGGGTTCCGTGCGGAAGGCCGGCGGAGCGCGGCGAACGGCCGGCAGCACAGGCCGTGCCGAGACCCTGCCGGAGTCGGACGGAGGGGTGAAACCGCGGGCATTCCCCGAAATACCGTCCCGCAACGAAAGAACGGTGCAATCTTTGTTTCGACAGCGAAAAACTTAATTTTCCGCCAAGCCGGGCGCAGAGCCGAACTCGCACAGGCTACGCCGAGGCGGGAAAACGAAGAAGAAAATCTCGAAGACGATGATCCATACTACCGATTTTATCGCTACATTTGGCGTGAAAACCAAATGGAAGCACCTCATGGCCGAACAGAAAGTCTACGTCCCGACCGTCGGGGAAGAGGTCGCCAACGCCGTGTCGCACGGCGTGATGCTGTGTCTGACGCTCGCCGCTCTTCCCTTCGCCGCCGTGCGCGCCTACGTCCACGACGGAACGCTGGCCGCCGTGGCCGCCAGCGTCTTCGTCATCTCGCTGCTGCTGATGTTCCTCGGATCGACCCTCTACCACTCGATGCATCCCGCGTCACGCCACAAGGAGGTGTTCCACATCCTCGACCACATCTTCATCTACGTCGCCATCGCCGGAACCTACACCCCGATCGCACTGTCGGTCATCGGGGGCTGGCAGGGTACCTTCATTACGGTACTGCAATGGGCGATGGTACTCTTCGGCATCATCTACAAGTCGCTCGCCCGCCGTTCGATTCCGGCGATCAGCCTGACGATCTACCTGGTGATGGGATGGACGATCGTCTTCTTCATGCCGCTTTTCGTGCGTCACGCCTCGATGCCGCTGCTCGTGCTGATCGCCGCGGGAGGCGTGCTCTACACCGCCGGCGCATGGGTCTACGCCCGCAAAGGGTTCCGCTACCACCACATGGTATGGCACCTGCTCATCAATCTGGCGGCGATCTGCCACTTCACGGCCATCGTCTTCTACCTCTACTGAGATACTTATCCGCGCGATACTCCGCGATGTTTCGCGTCGGACTGCCGGAAAGAACGGGGAGAAGACGAAGGTTAAATTTGCGTTAAGGAATCCTTACCTTTGCGTTAATTCTGCGCGCATTACGCAAGAGAACCGACTTTTCGGTCTAAATTTGTCCTGCCTAACGAACGTTTTCGGAATGTGCGGCGCACGCCGGGCGGCGGAAACGAATTAAAACGGATTTATGGACCCGATTTACACAGTGATTATCGCCATTCTGGCAGTATTGGCCGTCTCAGGCCTCTTCGTCGGCGTCACCAACGACGCCGTAAATTTCCTCAACTCGGCTATCGGATCGAAGGCGGCCCCCCGCCGCGTGATCCTGATCGTGGCATCGATCGGAATCCTGGTCGGCACGCTCACGTCGAGCGGCATGATGGAGGTGGCGCGCAACGGAATGTTCGATCCGGGGATGTTCTCCTTCCACGAGGTGATCCTGCTCTATCTGAGCGTGATGTTCGCCAACATCATTCTGCTGGACCTCTACAATTCGTGGGGGCTTCCCACCTCGACCACCGTGTCGCTCATCTTCTGCCTGCTGGGCGCCGCAATCGCCGTTTCGACCTTCAAGATCGCCGGCAGCGACGCACTTTCGATGGGCGACCTGGGCGAGTTCATCCACGCGGGCCGCGCATTCGGCATCGTCGCGGCGATCCTGCTCTCGGTGGTCATCGCGCTGACGGTGGGTACGGCCGTGATGTACGTCTCCCGCCTGATCTTCTCGTTCCGTTACACGCGGGCCCTGAGCCGCTACGGCGCGCTGTGGTGCGGCGCATCGCTCACGGCGATCATCTACTTCGCACTCTTCAAGGGACTCAAAGGGCCGCTGTCGCAGACGGCCTTCATCCATACGATCGAAAACCATATCCTTCTCTCGCTGCTGGTCTGCTGGCTGACATGCAGCCTCATCCTCTTCTTCGTCCAGCGTTTCAAGATCAACATCCTGCGCATCACGATCCTGGGCGGCACCTTCGCCCTCGCGCTCGCCTTCGCCGGAAACGATCTGGTGAACTTCATCGGCGTACCGATCGCCGGCTGGGACGCCTTCCAGATCGCCCGCCACGCCGGCGACTCCGCGATGACGATGGATGCGCTCAACGAGAACGTTCCGGCCAACTTCGCCTTCCTCGTCGGTGCGGGCGTGGTGATGATCCTCACGCTCTGGACATCGCGCAAGGCGATGCACGTCACCGAAACCGAACTCTCGCTGGCCAGCCAGAACGACGAGCAGGAGCAGCGCGAATACGGTTCGTCGGCCTTCGCCCGCGCCATCGTCCGCGCGACGCTCAACACCAACCATGCCATCGAGCGGGTCGTTCCCCAACGGCTCCGCGAGGCGATCTCCCGCCGCTTCGAAGTGACGGACATCGAACACACCGGCGCACCGTTCGACATGATCCGCGCCACGGTCAACCTCACCACTTCGGCACTGCTGATCGCCATGGCCACATCGCTCAAACTGCCGCTGTCGACCACCTACGTCAGCTTCATGGTGGCGATGGGTTCGTCGCTGGCCGACCGCGCCTGGGGACGCGAAACGGCCGTTTACCGTATTTCGGGCGTGATGACCGTCGTGGCGGGATGGTTCGTGACGGCGCTGGGCGGCTTCATCATCGCCTACGTCGTCGGACTGGCACTCGTCTACGGAGGAACCGTCATGCTGATCCTGCTGACGGTGCTGGCGGGCTACATGCTCGTCCACAGCAACTTCATCAAAAAGACGAAGAGCGCCGAAACGACGACCGCCGTCACGAACGAAAACGTCGTCGAAGAGATCGCCACGGTGGTCAGCTCGACGATCAACACCGCCACCCGCATCTACGACCGCACGCTGCTGGCCGTCTTCAAGGAGAACCGCAAGGTGTTGCGCGACCTCAACCGCGAATCGTCGGAACTCTACGAGCGGATGCACGAACGCAAATACCGCATGATGTCGACGCTGCGGATGCTGCGCGAGAGCGATCTCGACACGGCGCAGTACTACGTGCAGGTGGTCGACTACCTCAATGAACTGACCAAGGCGCTCACCCACATCGTGCGCCCCGCATACGGCCATATCGACAACAACCACGAAGGGCTGACCCGTGAACAGACGACCGACCTGATCCGCGTGGGCGACGAAGTGGAGGCGATCTACCGCCGCATCAACGCCATGCTCACGACCAACGACTTCGGCGACATCGACCTGGTGCTCTCGATGCGCGACCGTCTTTTCGAGACCATTTCGGACGCGATCAAGAGCGAGCTGCGGCGGTTCAACACCTCCGGCAAGGGGAGTACGAAAGCCAGTATGCTCTACCTGACGATCCTCAACGAGACACGCACGATGGTGCTCCAGCTGCGCAACCTGTTGAAGGCGCAGCGCCACTTCCTCGAAACGAAGGGCGTCATCAAGAGCTGGCTCTATTACGCCAAATAAGCGAAATCATTTCGTATCTTCGGCTGACGCCTCAGATACTCCGGTCTCGGCAAAACGCAAACTCGTTTGCGTTTTGCCCTCGCTAATCCGTATCTTTGACTTCGTCGAAGATACTCCCGTTCGGCAATGTTCAAATAAATTTGACATTGCTCTCACTTATCCGTATCTTTGTCGGGCGCGTCCCGAAACCGGACCGTTCACCGCAAACGGTCCGGTTTTTTCATACGGAGCGAAGCCCGCCGCACATGCTGCGGCAGGCGAAACGGAACGCATCGCACGCTGAGCAACGAAACAAAGACGACATCATGGATATAGCCAAGATCAAACGGCGCGAAAACATCGCCGAATACATCCTCTACCTCTGGCAGCTGGAAGACCTGCTGCGGGCGCTGCAATTCAGCCCCGAAGCCGTTCACTCCCAGCTCATCGCCCCCCGCAACCTCTCCCAGCCGGAGCAGCGGCTCTATCTGGAATGGTATATGGACATCGCCGACCTGCTGCGGCAGGAGGGCAAGGAGCGGCAGGGGCACCTCGACCACACGCTGCACCTGATCGCCGACCTGCACAACCTCCACCTGCAACTGATGAAGCTGCCCGCCGGGGCCCGCTACCGCGAACTCTACGCCCGCCTCGAACCCGAACTGCCCCGCCTGCGCGCAGTGCTGGGACGCAACGAGACGAGCGACACCGAACTCTGCTTCCGGGCGCTCTACGCGGCGATGCTCTACCGTATCCGCGGCGAAGGAGGCCAGCAGGCCGTCGCCGACACGATGGAGTATATTTCGCCCGCGATCGCCGAACTCGCTTCGATGTACGGCAAGGTGGAGCGGGGCGAGATCGATCTCTTCGAACGGGAAAAATAGCCGCAGACTGCGGCGAAGCGGAAACTGCCCTGTCGCATGGAAGAAGGGGTTGTCGCTGGCTGCGACAACCCCTTCTTCGGATTACGGACTCTTAAAAACGGCGCAGACGCAACCCCGCGGTGTCGGACGGCTCGCCGCGCAACCCCTGCGACGGCAATTCGCGCAGGTCGGCCACCGAGGAGAACCGCGCGAGGGTGCCACGCGGAGAACCGGCGTCGACCGACAACCGTTTCTCTATGCTCCGGCGTTCCGGACGGAAGGCTCCGAGCGAACCGTGACGGCGGCTGCGCACGGTTTTCGCTACCGTACCCGAAGCCGCTGCGGAGGTGGTGAAAGGTTCCGACTCGAAAATCTTCGTCGTCCGTCCCCCGTTGTAACCGAACGCCACGGCGACATAGGTCGTCGACGGTTCGAGCATATCCGTGAAATCTACGGTACGATTGCCCGAATAGAGCGAATAATCGAATAATCCGTATGCTTTGAGAATATCCATATAGACCTCGGCATAAGCCTCCTTGCCCTCGTCGTAGGCCGTATACTCATCGTAGACGAAGACGTCGGCGAAATAGACCTCGTCGGTATTCGACGGCGTTACGTCGAATTTGGCGCCCGAAGCCGTAACGTCGCGGACGTTCAGGCCGATCGTCATCGTCGAAGGAACAAGTTCGGAGGTTCGCTGCACCGCGCTGGCGACCTCCGTCGTGCGTACGCCCTCGGTGCTGACGCCGAAGACGACGGCCACGTAATCGGTTCCCGCGTCGAGGTCGCCCATCGCCAGATCGGTATCGGTGTCGACCGTCACGTCGCCCGTCCAGATATATTCGTTGCCGGCCCAGTCGATCTCGTAGCCATTCTCCATCTCGATGAAGGCGTCCGCAATGGACGAAGGCGTATTTTTGTCGAACAGCTCCTTGCTGCACACGCCGATATAGTAGCGCGTAGCCGCATTGGACGGCCGGACGGAGATGTCGAATGCCGTCACGGAGACATTCCGGAAGGAGATGCCGAACGTGCAGTCGTCCGTCGGAACGAACGCTTCGGTACGCACCGTCTCGCGCGTCACGCCCGTCAGCGGCCTGCCCTCTTCGGTCAGGGCGAACGCGTAGACCACGTACTCCGTATCGGGCGAAAGTTTCGTGAATTCGTAGCCGTCGGGGCCGATCGAGAGAAAGTCGGTCCAGTCGAGATCGTAACCGTTGGCCTGGTAATAGGCCGCCGTCTCTTTCAGGTCGGCGACCACCGAAGCGACGATTTCGGCGTCGGTACCCCATGTGTCGAAATCGGCCTTCGCCGCCAGATCGAAATAGTAGAAGCAACCCGTATTGGAGGGCGTCACCTCCACGTCGCAGGTCGATTCGGTCTCTTCGTGCGCAATGGCGAACTCGCAGGAGAAGGGCCCGGTGCGGAACTCGGTCTTCGAGATCGCCGACGTGGCGACCCCTTCGGCTGTCATACCGTAGGCATAGGCGTAATAGTCGGTGTCGGAAGCGAGTCCGGAGATCGTCTGTTCGCCGGTGGGGCCTGTCGTAAGGAACATGTCCAGCATCTCGGCGAACGTCTTTCCAGCCAGGTCGGCCTGCCCCTGTATGTACTCGATGTCGCTGCGGATATAATCGGCCTCGGTCGCATAGCTGTCGAAAAGCGACTTCTCGACCACCATCGGAACATAGCTCGCGGTATCGTCCGACGGCGTCCACGCCACTACGGCGCTGCTTCCGTCGATACCCGACACCCGAATGTCGAAGGTGAGTTCCGGCGTTTCGGGCGCCGGCTGCAAGAGGGTCACCACTTTCTTCTCAGCACCCTTATAGGTCAACGCGACGTTGGCGATGCGTACCTCGCCCTCGCTCGGATCGAACGCAAAGCCGATCCGGCCGGAAACGGAGTAATCGAACGAATGCACCCACGCATCGGTCGTCGAAGCGGCGATAGCCTCGCCCTCGACCGGATTTTCGACCTCGTATTCGAACCACGACGTTCCGCCTTCGGGCGAAACCGAAAGGGGCGACGCTGCGACCGCCTCCGGAAGTTTGATAACGGGCGCCGGCGCCTCGGGCGGTGCGGGATCGTCGGTGTCGCTGTCGCTGCAACCGCCGGCAAGAAGCGCCGAAGCGGCGAACAGAAAAGTCAAAAAACGTTTCATAGGCAAAATGGATTTTGTGTGGCGGTAAAACGGGGCTTTCCGAAACGCCCGTCGCCCTGTCACGGTTAAAAACGATCGATCCGCCGTCCGGCCTGCGGTTTCGCTCCGGAACGGCTTGCGGCCGGATTCGGGATCGGGCACACAGGCAAATATAGCGTAAAATAATTTATATCCAAACATCGTAACCCATTGCATTTCCAGCAGTTGAATTACACTTCCGAGCCGAAAGCAGCGGTTTTCGCACGAATCGGAAGGAAGAATCGGGATTGTCGGGGCGGATCGGTCGCGGACGGAGCGATCGGGTTACGGATCGTAACCTTTCGTTTTTTCGATCTTTTCCGGAATCATCCCCCTCCGTTCCGTGCCCGAATTCCCCTTTTACTGCGGGATACCCCTTTCCGCCGGAGCATCAGTCCGTTGACGGCGGCTGTTCATAAAATGTTGATAGGTTTTCCCTGCGAACGGCTGCGGCGCTTGCAAAAGCACTATATTTGCATACAAAGGATGACGGTTCCTTGCCGCCGCGTCATGCGGCGGAGGGATGAAAAGGGAACGCCTGTGCAATTCAGGGACTATCCCCGTAGCTGTAACTTCCACGACAAAGGCCGCACAATCTCCGCCACTGCCGCCAGCGGGCGACGGGAAGGCGTGCCGGCCGGAACGAGTCAGAAGACCTGCCGTCCTCCCTTCGTTCGGAGCTTTCGGGTCGAAGAGCCAGACGATGCGATCTGCCCTGCGGGGATTATCTGCCCGTACCGGCGCGGTCGCTGTCGTATCGCATTCATTCCCGCAACACCGCAACCGAAATCGCCCTTTCCGACCGTGACCGGTCACGGAGCATCCGTGCGAAGCGTCGGAAGCGCCGCAGAGGACGATTCGACAGGGATTGTCGCCATGAAGGGCGGAGAGGAGACTCTCCGTAACGCAAGTCCGACGGGATTTCATGCCGACGCCCGACCTAAGATAAGTCACCCCCTTCCGTCGGACGCATGTCAACTATGAACAGTTCCGAAATTTTCATCACCAAGCGCGACGGCAAACGCGAGCGTTTCTCGATCGACAAGATCCGTGCGGCCATCGCCAAAGCCTTCCTCTCGGTCGGGAGTTTCGCCACCGACGAGATGCTCACCCAGATTCTGGGACGCATCCGCGTCGCGGACGGCACGACCGTCGAACAGATTCAGAACCAGGTCGAGACGGCGCTGATGGCCGAACGCTACTACAAGGTGGCCAAAGCCTACATCATCTACCGGCAGGAACATACCGAAGACCGCGAAGTGCGCGACAAGCTGCAATTCCTGATGAACTACTGCGAGGCCAAGAACCCCGCCACCGGCTCGAAATACGACGCCAACGCCAACGTCGAGAACAAGAACATCGCCACGCTCATCGGCGAGCTGCCCAAGCAGAACTTCATCCGTCTCAACCGCCGCCTGCTGACCGACCGGTTGAAGGAGATGTACGGCAAAGAAGTCTCCGACCGTTACCTCGAACTGCTCGACCGCCATTTCATCTACAAGAACGACGAGACGTCGCTGGCCAACTACTGCGCCTCGATCACGATGTATCCGTGGCTGCTGAGCGGCACGACCTCGATCGGCGGCAACTCGACGCGGCCGACCAATCTCAAATCCTTCTGCGGCGGCTTCGTCAACATGGTCTTCATCGTCTCGTCGATGCTCTCGGGCGCCTGCGCCACCCCCGAATTCCTGATGTACATGAACTACTTCATCGCGCAGGAGTTCGGCGAGGACTACTACCGGCGCGCCGACGAGGTGGTCGACCTCTCGCGCCACCGCCGCACGATCGACAAGGTCATCACCGACTGCTTCGAACAGGTGGTCTACTCGATCAACCAGCCCACCGGCGCACGCAACTTCCAGGCCGTCTTCTGGAATATCGCCTACTACGACCGCTACTACTTCGAATCGCTCTTCGGCGAGTTCCGTTTCCCCGACGGGTCGCGCCCCGACTGGGAGGGGCTGTCGTGGTTGCAGAAACGCTTCATGAAGTGGTTCAACGCCGAACGGCTCAAAACCGTGCTTACCTTCCCCGTCGAGACGATGGCGCTGCTGACCCGCGACGGCGACGTGATGGACGCCGAGTGGGGCGACTTCACGGCCCAGATGTACGCCGAAGGACATTCGTTCTTCACCTACATGAGCGACAACGCCGACTCGCTGTCGTCGTGCTGCCGCCTGCGCAACGAGATCCAGGACAACGGATTCAGCTACACGCTGGGAGCGGGCGGCGTCTCGACCGGTTCGAAGAGCGTGCTGACGATCAACCTCAACCGCTGTATCCAGTACGCCGAGCGGCAGGGCATTCCCTATCTGTCGTTCCTCGAAGAGGTGGTCGACCTTACGCACAAGGTGCAGCTGGCCTACAACGAGAACCTCAAAGAGCTGCAACGCAAGGGAATGCTTCCGCTCTTCGACGCGGGCTACATCAACCTGTCGCGCCAGTACCTCACCATCGGCATCAACGGCCTGGTCGAGGCGGCCGAATACAAGGGGATCGCCATCGTCGACAACCCCGACTATGTGCGCTTCACCGAAGAGATTCTGGGGTTGATCGAGCGCTACAACCACAAGTACCGCTCGAAGGAGGTGATGTTCAACTGCGAGATGATCCCCGCCGAAAACGTGGGCGTGAAGCATGCCAAATGGGATCGCGAGGACGGCTATAAGGTGCCGCGCGACTGCTACAACAGCTATTTCTACGTCGTCGAGGACACGACGCTCAACATCGCCGACAAGTTCCGCCTGCACGGCGCGCAGTACATCTCCCACCTCACGGGCGGCTCGGCGCTGCACATGAATCTCGAAGAGCACCTTTCGCAGCCGCAGTACCGCCACCTGTTGCGCGTGGCGGCGCAGGAGGGATGCAACTACTTCACGTTCAACATCCCCAACACGGTCTGCAACGACTGCGGACACATCGACAAACGCTATTTGAAGGAGTGCCCCCGCTGCCACTCGACGAACCTCGACTACCTGACGCGCGTGATCGGCTACATGAAGCGCATCAGCAACTTCTCGCAGGCGCGGCAGCAGGAGGCTGCGCGGCGGTATTACAACCGTCCGGAACGGATCGAGGGCGGCGTCGAAGAGCGCAGCGTGGCGGCACCGCGACGCGACGAATAGCCGACGGCCATGCTTCGTTACACCGACTACGACATCGTGTTCCGCGAGATCCCCGACGAGACGACGCTCGCCGTCAACCTCGCGGGATGCCCCAACCGCTGCCCGGGCTGCCACAGCCCGCAGTTGCAGGAACCGATCGGCGAACCGCTCACCGAGGAGGTCGTGGAGCGGCTGCTGGCGCGCTACGGCGCTGCGGTCACCTGCTTCTGCCTGATGGGAGGCGACGCCGAACCGCACGAGGCGGCGCGGCTGGCGCTCTTCGCCCGCCGGCTGAGGCCCGCCCTGCGCACGGGGTGGTACTCCGGACGTGCGGCGTTGCCCGAAGGGTTCGATCCGACGGGAGTTTTCGACTACGTGAAACTCGGCCCCTACATCGCTGCGCGGGGGCCGCTCGACGATCCGGCGACCAACCAGCGGCTATGGCGCATCCGGCCCGACGGCCGGCGCGAAGATCTCACGCCGCGGTTCTGGCGCAAACGAGGCTGAAAAACCGATCGGGGAGAGCAAATGCTCTCCCCGATTACGTCAGACCCCGTCTCCGCCGCCGATCGCCCCTCCTCGAACGGCCGGCGATGCTGCGACCGCCTGCGGACAGACGCCCCGCGAGCGGCCGAACAGCGGACAAACAGACGAAAGAATCGGGCGATTCGAAAAAAATGCTTACCTTTACGCCCTGTTTTACAGGATTCGACGCCCGAAGGCTTTGTGTCCGGCGTCCGGTAACTAAAACTGAATTTTATGTCATTCAATCTGTTAAAAGGGAAGAAAGGAATCATTTTCGGCGCGCTCAACGAGCAGTCGATCGCATGGAAGGTAGCCGAACGCGCCGTCGAGGAGGGCGCCGAGATCGTGCTGACCAATACCCCCGTGTCGCTGCGCATGGGAACGCTCAACGAACTGGCGGCCAAATGCAACGCTCCGGTCATCGCGGCCGACGCCACGTCGGTGGCCGATCTGGAACACCTCGTGGACGAGGCGATGAAGCACTTCGGCGGGCCGTTCGACTTCGCGCTCCACTCGATCGGCATGTCGCCCAACGTGCGCAAGGGCCGCACCTACGACGACCTCGACTACGATTACCTGCAAAAGACGCTCGACATATCGGCCATTTCGTTCCACAAGATGATCCAGGTGCTGCGCAAGAAAGACGCCCTGCGCGAATGGGGTTCGATCGTGGCGCTGAGCTATATCGCCGCACAGCGCACGCTCTACGGCTACAACGACATGGCCGACGCCAAGGCGCTGCTCGAATCGATCGCCCGCAGTTTCGGCTATATCTACGGCCGCGAGAAGCACGTGCGCATCAATACCGTGTCGCAGTCGCCGACGCCGACCACCGCGGGCAACGGCGTGCTGGGGCTCAAAGACCTCATGGAGTTCGCGGAGAGCATGTCGCCGCTGGGCAACGCCTCGGCGAACGACTGCGCCGACTACGTGCTGACGCTCTTCTCGGATCTGACGCGCAAGGTGACGATGCAGAACCTCTTCCACGACGGCGGCTTCTCGTCGATGGGCATGAGCCGCCGCGCGATGCGCACCTACGAAAAGGGGCTGCGCTTCGAGGACGTACACGAGCATCAGTTCCCCTTCGGCACGGGCGACAACAAGGAGGAATAGGACTTCGGCGTCGAACGCAAGCGGGGCGGCTTCCATCGTGGAGCCGCCCCGCCGGTTTTATCGCCCGTATCCGGCTATTTCAGCCGCACGACGATCTCGATGGGATAGTGATCCGAGATATAGGGCACGCCGTAGTCGCCGTCGAGCGTGCGGTACGACAGGCACTTCATGTTGCGCACGAAGAGGTGGTCGATGACCATCGAGTTGGGCGCCTGCCCCCAGCCGTTGTACGTTCCCTTGCGGTCGGTAACGGGGGCCTTCTCGCGCGCTGGCATCATGAACTTTTTGAGCGGGTCGAAGATCCGGTCGTCGATCGTCGAGTTCAAGTCGCCGCCCACGACGACGGCCGCCTTGCGGCCCGCGATCTGCTGCACCTCCCGCACGACGAGCTTCACACCCTCGCGGCGCGCCACCACGCCCTTGTGGTCGAGATGCGTGTTGAAGTAGTAGAACTCCTTGCCCGTGGCCTTCTCGCGCAGATGCACCCACGTCATCGTACGGTTGCAGGCGCCGTCCCAGCCGCGCGACACGCGGTCGGGAGTCTCGCTCAGCCACAGGTCGCCGTGGTCGAGCAGATCGTAGCGGTCGCGCAGGTAGAAGACGGCCATGATCTCGCCGCCCTCCTTGCCGTCGTCGCGGCCCACGCCCACGCGGCCGTACTGCGGAAGGTTCTCCTCGATGTACTTCACCTGAAAGAGGTAGCCTTCCTGGATGCCGAAGACCGTCGGCGCTTCGCGTTCGAGCATCCGCAGCGTCGCTTCGCGGCGGTGTTCCCAGCTGTTGGCACCGTCGTCGGCCACGCCGAGGCGGATGTTGTAGGAGATGATCTTCGCTTCGCCCTCCGGCGTCGCATCCGCGACGGGAGCCGCAAAGGCGGCGGCAGTGAATCCGGCCGCGGCCAAAAGAGTGAGAATAGATGTTTTCATCGATATTTGGATTGGTTTCGAATCAATATTTGTAGCGAATCCACCGGAACATCTCGCGCAGCGTCGGTTTCTTGCCGTACATGAAGATCCCCACGCGGTAGATCTTGGCCGAGAGCCACACCATCCCCACGAACGCGGCGTAGAGCAGCACGAGCGAGAGGACGATCTCCCACGTCGGGATGCCGTAGGGAATGCGCGCCATCATCACCACGGGCGAAGTGAAGGGGATGAGCGAGAACCAGAACGCGAGCGGCGAATTGGGGTCGTTGAGCACCGACATCTCGACGATGACGGCCAGAATGATGGGGATCATGATCGGCGTCTGCAACTGCGCGGCGTCCTGTGCGTTGTCGACCGCCGACCCGACGGCCGCGAACATCGCCGAATAGAGCAGATAACCGCCCACGACAAAGAGCAGCAGGTAGCCGAACAGCATCGCCAGATAACTCACGTCGGTAGCCAGGGCGATGGCGCCGAGCGTTTCGGGGTCGAAATCGCCCGCCGCGGCTGTCGCCGCACCGCCGCCCTGCTGCAAGGCCGCGGCAGCCTCCATCGCGCCGTCGGGCAGCACATGGGGCATGACCGCCGTACCCGCACCGCAGACCAGCACGGCCCAGATGAGCACCTGCACCACCGCCACGGAGGCCACGCCGAAGATCTTGCCCATCATCAGTTCGAAGGGTCGCACCGACGAGACCACGACCTCCAACACGCGCGACGACTTCTCCTCAATGACGCTCTGCATCACCATGGCGCCGTAGATCATCAGGAACATGTAGAGCACCATGCCGAGCCCCAGCCCCACCATTGCGGCGACGGCCGACGAACCGGACGAAGGCGAACCCTCGTCGTTGCGGACGACCTGCATCTTGACGTCGGTCTTGACGTCGGCCAGAATCCGGTCGAGATCTTCGATCCGGTAAGCGCGCAGCTTCTCGCGTTCGAGCACTTTCGCGATCTGGCCCCGCAGATTCTCTTCGAGCATCATCGACGAAGCGGAATTGGCGTAGAGCTTCACGTCGGAGGGGTTCGTCAGTACGTCGGCGCCGATACAGAGCACGCCGAACTTGTCGATCATCACGCGCCGCGCCGTATCGACGGGCAGGTCCGACGTTTCGAAGCGCACCTCGTCGCTGCTTTCGAGATGCTGCGCCACCAGTCCGCTGCGGTCGATCACGACGATGGTCTTGGTCTGGCCCGAAGCGTAGCGCATCATCAGCGCCGGCGCCAGCATCAGGCCGAGCATCAGCACGGGCATGAGCAGCGTGGTGACGATGAAGGATTTTTTGCGGACGCGCTCGTTGAACTCGCGCGCCACGATCAGCCATATATTCGACATGAAAAATAGTAAATTGTTTACGGTCTGCAACGAGCCGCCCACGGCTCTTATCTCGAAGCCACCCTTCGAGAAGGGCGGTTTGGAGGGATTGTCTACATGTCTTTATAACATCTTTATAATGACCCGTCTACGGCTCTTATGAAGATGTCGTTCATCGACGGAATCTGTTCGGCGAAGGAGCGCAGCGCCACCGTCTCGTTCGCAGCGGCGATCACACCGCGCAGCGCAGCGTCGTCGGCGACGTGAACCGTCAACGACTGCAATTCGGGAAGCCCCTCCGTCGAGGCGTGCAGCACGACGGCCGCCCCTTCGGCCGGCAGGTCGCCGCCCGACGCCACGACCTCGCAACGGCCAGCGAGCGCACGGCGGAGCGCCGCTTCGTCGCCGCGGTATTCGAGACGGAAAAGATTCTGGCCGTGCCGGCGGCGAATCTCGTCGACGGCACCCGAAAGGATGTTGCGCGAACGGTCGATGAGCGTGATATGGTCGCATACCTCCTCGACCGACGACATGTTGTGGGTCGAGAAGATGACCGTCGCCCCGCGGTCGCGCAACCCCAGAATCTCCTCTTTGAGCAGATTGGCGTTGATCGGGTCGAAGCCCGAAAAGGGTTCGTCGAAGATCAGCAGTTCGGGTTCGTGCAGCACCGTGACGATGAACTGTACCTTCTGCGCCATTCCCTTCGACAGCTCCTCGACGCGACGGTTCCACCACGACGCGATGTCGAACCGGTCGAACCACACCCGCAGGCGGCGCACGGCCTCGGCACGCGACAGCCCTTTGAGCCGTGCGAAAAAGAGCGCCTGCTCGCCCACCTTCATCTTCTTGTAGAGGCCGCGCTCCTCGGGCAGGTAACCGATGCGCTGCACGTCGGCGGACGCGAGAGGCCGTCCGTCGAAGAGCACCCGTCCTTCGTCGGGCGCCGTAATGCGGTTGATGATGCGGATGAGCGTCGTCTTTCCCGCGCCGTTGGGCCCCAGCAGTCCGTAGACCGAACCGCGCGGGATGTCAAGCGACACGTCGTCGAGCGCCGTATGGCCGGAGTAGTGTTTCGAAACATGTTCGACCCGCAATAAAAAATCCTCCATTTGGCGATAAATTTCGACAAATATAGCGAAAATCGCCGAATATCGACCGCATACGCAGCGCGACATCCGCTCCGACACGAAAAAAAATGCGACTATCAATCGCACGGCCGAAAAATGCACGAATGCATCGATTCGGCGGCGATGGCATCGAATCGGCTACAAATCATCGTCCGAATCCCGCAACCGGCCTATAATCCGACATTTCAGGCCGATACGATTCGGAAGAAAAATTGCACGGAGATTTGCTCTTTTTAAAACGAAAACGTATTTTTGGAGACAACAAACAAAATGTTCCACTCTTAAAATTCTCTCTCATGATTAAAAAACAGACATGGATGGCAATCCTTGCCACAGTCGTGCTCCTCGCAGGCGTAGGTTGCGGCGATTCGCCCGAAGAGATCGATCCCGACAAGGGGGGGGTACCGAACAGGAGGGCCCTGAAAAGCCCGAACCCGAGAAACCTGAACCCGCACCGGCATTCGTGCTTATGCTCTCCGAGGCCGAAGCCATGAATTTCCGCATCTCCGTCGAGTCCGATGATCCTCAACGCAACTACTTCGTCGGCATCACCACACGCGCCGATTTCGACCGTTTAAAAACTGCACAGGCCGTAGCCGAGACCTTGGTCGAACTCGAAAAAGGATACGGCACAATCGACTGGACCACCCCCGACGATCAGCTCATCTACCGCGGCAACAAGACGATCGATGCCGGCAGGATATGGAGCCTCAAACCGAAGAGCGACTATGCCGTGGTGGTATTCGGCGTTGGTGCCGAAGGTGCAATTACGACCGACGTTTTTCATGATTTCATCTCCACGACTGCCGTCATGCCCTCCCAAAACAGGCTCTCCGTCAGCGTTGCCCCCGAATCCGCCAACGTCTCGGTGACGACCACCAATGCCGATCCCTACTTTCTGGACTGCATCGCCACCTCGCGCATCGAAGGATACCCGACTGACAAACTGGCCGAGTTTCTCATCGGCAGCTACGGATCCGCCATCAGCGAGTGCATCGAGACGGGCGACGTGACACGTGATTTCACCCGTCTGCTGGAAGAAGACACCGACTACTGCGCCGTAGCCTTCGGCTACCTGGGCGGTTACCCCACGACCGATATTGTCGTCGTCCCCTTCCATACTCCGGGCGGCGAACTCAAACCGCAGGACTGCACCTTCTCGTCAACGGTCGCCGACATCACGCTGCAAGGGGCCACCATCACCATCAAACCCTCGAATCCCGCTACCCCCTATTTCTGGCAGGTCTACAACACGACGCTTATCGAAAGCTACCGCAAGGGAGCCGGCGTCGCACAACTGATGGCCGACGGACTGGCAATTATCGCCGAAGCGCTCTCCGAGCAAGCCGGCATCGAGATCACGCCTGAAAAAGCGGCCGGCATGGTCACCAAAACCGGAAACGACAGTTTCGTCTACACCACACTCGACCCTGCTACGGAATACTGCGTTATGGCCGTAGGACTCGATAACAAAGCCCGCCAGACGACCGAAGTCTACATCTCCCAGCCCTTCAAGACGCTTGCTCCGGGCGGCGATGTCTTCGCCCCTATGGAGTGTACGATCACCGTCAACGGCATGACCGACGACGGTTTGAGCGTCACGGTATCTCCCGCCGACAAGCAGATGACCTATGTCGGCATGGCCGGTGAAGCCGAATATTACGCCGAATTCGCATCTGACGCGGAGTACCTGACCGATGATCTGCTGCTATGGACCGAAATGGCCGCCGGCGAACAGATGTCCCTCGTAGAACTGCTTACGGAGTACGGTTTCTTCCTGCAAGGCGATCAAACCTATATTTTCCCCGAAAATTTCACACCCGGCAATCTCTACTTGGCATATACATACGGACTGAATCAACAGGGAGAGGTGACCGCCGGAATGCAGAAAACCTTCTTCACGATCGATGAGCAGGGAAAAGCGCATCCTGCCGCCGCGCCGGCCGTGTCGAATGTCCGCAAGCTGCACAGATCCGACCTGCACCTTGCCGCATACAGCTACATACCCGATGCTACCCGGCCGGCCTCGCCCTTTCTGAACGCATGGACGAACATCGCGCCCAAACGCACCGTCGGACTATTCGAATAAAATTCCCTCCCGATTCCCGCAGCCGAAAACGAAACTCTGGCTGCGGGAATTTGTTTTTCAGGAAAAAACGCTATCTTTGCCGCACGAAAGCAAGCGCCGAGGGGGCCCGCCGCAACGCGGGCCTGAGCGACGCCCGAGGTAACAACTAAAAAACAAAAAATTTATGCAGACTCTCAAAATCGAGGCAACTCCGCGCGCCGACTTCGGCAAGAAAGCCAGCCGCGCCATCCGCCGCGAGGGCCAGGTGCCCTGCGTCCTCTACGGAGGCGGCGAGACCGTATCGTTCAGCGTAGACGCCAAAGCGCTCAAACCGCTGATCTACACCCCCAACTCCTATATCGTCGAGCTGACGATCGGCGGCAAGACCGAAAAGGCCGTGATGCGCGAAGTGCAGTTCCACCCCGTGCGCGAGGAGATTCTCCACATCGACTTCTACCGCGTGCAGGAGGGCAAACCCGTGGCAATCAGCATTCCGGTGCGTCTGACCGGCAACGCCGAGGGCGTGAAGGTGGGCGGCAAGCTCGTCCTCTCGACCCGCAAGATCTTCGTCAGCGGCCCGGTCGACAAACTGCCCGACGAGATCACCGTCGACGTGACGACGCTGGGCGTGGGCAAGACGATCTTCGTGGGCGACCTCAAATCGGACGACCTGAAATTCCTGACCCCCGCCACCACGGCCGTTTGCGCCGTTCGCGTAACGCGTGCTTCGCGCGGCGCCGCAGCGGAGGCCGCCCAGTAGCCGTCGCTCCGGAACCGAAACGATTGTCGAAACCGATAAATTCCGGACGATGAAATACCTCGTTGTAGGACTGGGGAACATCGGCGCCGAATACGCCGACACCCGCCACAACATCGGATTCAAGGTGTTGGATTGCTTAGCCGAGCAGTCCAACATCGCTTTTACGACGGGCCGTTACGGCGCGACGGCCGAACTGCGCTACAAGGGACGCACGCTCGTGCTGCTCAAACCGTCGACCTACATGAACCTCTCGGGCAAAGCCGTCCGTTACTGGATGGAAGCCGAGAAGATCGCGCCGGAGAATCTGCTGGTCGTGGTGGACGACATCGCACTCCCTTTCGGGACGCTTCGGATGCGACCGAAAGGCAGCGCCGGCGGTCATAACGGGCTGAAAAACATCACCGAGCTGCTGGGCACGGAGGCGTACGCCCGCATCCGTTTCGGCATCGGCGGCGATTTCGCCCGCGGGCATCAGGTGGACTACGTGCTGGGGTCGTGGTCGGACGAAGAGCGCAAGGCGCTGCCCGAGCGGCTGAAAGTCTTCGCCGAGGCCGTTCTTTCCTTCGTCACGATCGGCGCCGAACGCACGATGAACCTCTACAACAAGCGGTGACCCGCCCCCGTCGTCATCCGTAAAAATCCCCGGCTCGCAAGGAGCCGGGGATTTTTATTTTCCGAAACGGATGCTACCGTACCCGCACCAAACGCGGCTTGGCGGCAGTGGCCGGAGGCGTATCCGAACCGGCCTCGGTCAATACGCGGACCGATGTGAGCGGCGTGGTAATCACCCCGTCGGCCGTACAGCCGTAGGCATAGACCACATAACCGGTCGAAGCCCACAGATTCTCGGCCTTCATTTCGATGTCGCCCGTCAGCAGCTCGTCGGAGAGCGTCCGGCCCGCTTCGAGGTTGTATTTCGTCCAAAAGAGGTCGTCGGCCGCATACTGCATGTCGGTTTCGAACTCATAATAGGTCGCACTCTTGTCGAGGTGGCAGATATAGGTCAGGTTCTTGTTCGACGGCGTGACCTTGATCGAGAGATTCTGACGCGATACCGTCACGTCGAGGTCGAACGTGCACTCCTCGGTCGGCGTGAAGGCCGGCGTGCGGAACTCCTTCTTCGCCACGTCCGTGCGCAGCTCCTTGCCGTCGACGCCGAAGGCGATCAGGCAGTAGTCCGTCTCGGCGACCAGCGGACGGATCGCCTCGTTGGCCAGTTCGTTTTCGCGGATCCAGGCGCGCGGAACGACCTGCCGCTGCGTACCGCAGGAAGAAAGATCCGTCCACTTGATCGTCGTCGGATCATTCAGGTAGAGTTCGTCATAATAACGATTTTCATACTCCTTGACATAGGCGGCGGCCACCTCCGCGTCGGTCAGAGGCTGCCCCTGCCCGCCGGTGAAGGCCGACTTCTTGACGATGCCGTGGAAATAGTGCAGGTCGTCGCTCGGCACCACACTGTACCCGGCGCCGTACCACGTGATGTTGTCGACCGTGACGCGGTATTTGGTATTGACCACCACCGGCGTAGTCGTCTTGAAGGGAACCTTCATTACGGCGGTATTGGGTATCAATGCGGTTCCTTCGCTGTTTTCCTCCAATCCGAAGGCGATCAGATAATAAGACGCACCGGCCGCGAGCGGCGTCGCGTCAGGCGTGGTATAGGTAGCCGTTCCCTTCGACATCAGCGTCTCTTTGTAATAATCCCACATTCCATACTGAACATAGAAATCGAACATCGCTTTCAGTTCGGCGACGACGGCCGCCTCGCCCTTTTCATCGAACGTCTCGACATCGTAAGCCGAAACATAGTAATAGATCGAAGCGTCCTTCGGCGTGACGGTCGCCGTGACGCTCTTGTCGGTCACCTCGGTGATGTCGATCGTGAAGTCGTCGCCCTCGGTCACGCCGGTCTGGCTCTTGTCGACCACGACGCCCAACTTGGCCACCGAGCTGCGCTCCGCACCGTCGAAATAGATCACGGCCACCGTGCCTTCGGCCTCGAAGCCCGCAGCGTCGGCCGCCGGAGCCGTCACGCTCAACACGTCGTCCTTCAATGCCACGCGCCATCCGTCGGGCTTGGTGAGAATCGTCTCCGCCACGCCGGCACTCTCGATCTCATAGGTCTTGGTCTCGCCGTAGACGAAGGGTGCCACATCGGGAGCCTTGCGCAGGATCAGGTAGAAATCCGTCCGCTTCGCGACCGTGATGACCGACCCGTCGGTCAGCGTGAAATAGACGTTGCCGTCGTCCTGCGTCACGGCGCTGAAAAACGAGTCCTGAATCGACGATCCGTCGTCCGTCACGGCCTTCACCGGCTCGCCCGCGGCATTCGTGATCCGCTCCCACGTATCTCCGCCGTCATAGCTCGCCACCCAGTAACCCTCTTCGTCAACCGACAGCCGGGGGGGGGGAACTTCGGCCGTCACGCGCAGTTTCTGCCCGTCGACTTCGAGGATCGTCGTCTTTCCGTCGATCGTCTGCGCCCAGTAGTAGACGCCGTCCTCCTCCTTCACGCCGATCACCGGAGCATCCTTGCCCGCGACGCCGTCCTCGCCGTTGGAAATCACCGCTTTCGTGTCGTCTGAAAAGTAGATCGTGTAGCTTTTGCCGTCCGTGCCCGGCTCGACCTTCACCACCGAGACATTGCTCTCCAATTTCCTGACCAGCGCATCGATCGTCGTGATTTCGCCGTTGAGCTTCGTCAGCTGCGTTTCGAGTTTCGCGACGCGATCCCGCAGATCGTTCAACCCCGTGCGAAGCTCCGTGTCGTCGTAATCGTCCGAGCACCCGCCCAGCACCACGGCCGCGAGCGTCAGACCCCATAGGATAAAATGTTTCATAAACAGTTGAGTTAAGTGAATAAATAGGGTTTCTTTCATCTCTTCGCAGGCAGTATCCGCCCCGCAGGCAGCGGGCCGTCGAGGGCGATGAGCCGGCCGCCCTCCGGCGCCGGCTCTTCCGATAAAGATACGCTTTTTTCCGAAGAGATGCAAACCGCACGCCGGCAGCATGTTCCGGCACGGAATAACGATCCGAACATTTTAAGCCACAAAAGGTTGCATTCCATCGGGAAAATCCGGGGAAAGCCTTCATTCCGGCAGAAAAATCCCCGAGAAGCATTCCGAACCGATTTCCCCGAAAAAGCGTACGGCCGCGGCTGCGCACTGTTCTCCGGCATGGATTTTTCGGGAGGAACACCTTCGCCCGGAATCAGTGGCGGCGCAGCGAGACGTAACGCTCGATCTGCCGGTCGCACTCCCGGCGCAACTCCTCCAACGTCCGATCGTAGGCCGGATCGGAGGCGAGATTGACCGCCTCCTCCGGATCGGCCGCCAGATCGTAGAGCTCCTCCCAACCCGGGATGAAGCGGTAACGCATGTATTTCCACCGCTCGGTGCGGATTCCCTCGCTCGAAGGGATTTCGTCCAACTCCCAGAGATGTTCGCACAGGAACGCTTCGCGGTCGGCGGCCGGCGCCTCGCCGCGGGTGTAACCCAGCAGGCTGACGCCCTGATAGGCTTCGGGCACGGCGACGCCCGCCGCATCGAGGATCGTCGCCGGAACGTCGATATTGAGCACCATGTCCTCCACCTCGCGGGGGTCGCGGCCGCGCGGGTCGTAGATGAGCATCGGCACCCGCAGCGAACGGTCGTACATCAGCCATTTGCCGGCCAGCTGCCGCTCGCCGAGGAAATAACCGTTGTCGCCCATGAAGACGATGATCGTATTGCGGTCGAGCCCCTGCTCGCGCAACACCTGCCGGATGGCCCCCACCTCGCGGTCGACCTCCGAGATCATGCGGTAGTAGCCCTTGACGCTGTGCTGGTACTTCTGCGGCGTATCGTAGCGCCACGTCCAGCGCACGCGGTTGTAGCCCCTGCGCACCGCCTCGGGCAGCTCCTCGAAGTAGCGGTCGTCGGCCAGCAGCGGCGGCGCGACGGTCAGGTCGCGGTAGAGCGAATCGGCCCACGGCTCCCAGAAATACTGCTCCGGTGCGGGATCGTGGGCATGCGGGGCACTGAAACCGAGCGACAGACAGAAGGGCTTCGACGGATCGGCTTCGCGCAGGAATCGCTGCGCCTCGTAGCCCGTATAGCGGGTCAGGTGTACCGTATCGCCGTCGATCGTCTTGTAGAAATAGCCGCGGCGGTCGGGGAATTTGCCGCGGCGGTCGTAGAGGTCGGCCGCGTCGAAGAGCCGCTGCGCACCGGGATAGGTGACGCCGAACTTCCCGAAATAGGCGGTCGTATAGCCGCTCGCACGCAGCAGGACGGGATAGGACTGCTGCATGTAAGGCTCTTTGAGCGGGCCCTGCCGGAAGGTGTAGCCGTGCGTGCGCTCGTACATGCCCGTAAGCAGCGACGCGCGGCTGGCGGCGCTGATCGGCGTCGTGACGAAGGCGTTGCGGAAGCAGACCCCTTCGCGGGCCAGCGAGTCGATGTGCGGCGTGCGGACGATCGGGTTGACGTATCCCACGGCGTCCCACCGCTGGTCGTCGGTCAGAATGAAGAGGATGTTGGGGCGCTGCGCGGAGGCGGCTTGCTGCGCCTGCGCGGCACCTGCGGCCAGCAGCGGGCCGGAGCAGGCTGCCAGCCAGTGCAGAAGGAGGGCTTTATCGGTCATCGGCCGGAGTGTCGAAGTCGGGGTGTCACTTTTCGCCGCGGGCGCGCAGGAAGGCGGCCAGTTTGCGCACGGCGCGGCCGCGGTGCGACACGGCGTTCTTCTCGTCGGGCGACATCTCGGCGAAGGTACGGTCGCAGCCGTCGGGCACGAAGAGCGGATCGTAACCGAACCCCTCGGCTCCGCTCTCCCGTTCGACGATGCGCCCCTCGACGACCCCTTCGAAGAGGTGCTCCTCGTCGCCCACAAGCAGCGAAATGACCGTGCGGAAGCGTGCGCGGCGGTTGGCCACCCCCTCCAAGTTGCGCAGCAGCAGGCGGTTGTTGGCCGCGAAGTCGTGACCGTCGGAGGCATAGCGCGCCGAATGGACGCCCGGCGCGCCGTCCAGCGCCTCGACTTCGAGACCCGTATCGTCGGCGAAGCAGTCGAGCCCCGTGCGGGCGCGCAGGTAGTGCGACTTCTCGGAGGCATTGCCTTCGAGCGTCGGCTGGTTTTCGGGGATCTCCTCCTCCACGCCGCACATGCGCGGCGTCACCAGTTCGTAGGCGTCGCCCAACACGGCCTGCACCTCGGCGAGCTTGTGGGCGTTGTTGGTTGCGAATACGATCTTCATGAGCGATGCGTTTAACGCGGGATTTCGAGCTGTTGCAGCTCGAAGTCGACCGCGATCTTGTCGATGATGAGTTTCACCAGCCGGTCGATCTCCGATCCTTCGGTATAATCGGCCGCACAGACGTGGTTGACGCGGTTGTCGCGGATGAGCGACGCCAGGTCCTTGCGCCCCACCTTCGCCGACGCGGGGTTGTAGACGGCGATCGAGTGCCCGCCGAAGTTCTTCACCAGCCGCATACAGGGAATGTCGGTCGTCCCGTCGCCCACGTAGATCATACGGCTGAAAGGCACGGGACGTTCGCGCTCCTCGATATACTGATTGACCAGCTTGCAGTCCGACACCGACTCGACGCCCTTGTTGATCTTGAAGATGAACTGCGTCTTATTGGTATAGTTGACCGCCACGCCGGGCCAGTAGGCGATGCCGTCGACGTCGTAGAGGAACGAGCAGGCGTAGATCTTGCGGAACTCGGACGCGATGGGCGTCCCCTCGATCATCTCCTTCAAGCCCGACGAATTGATGTAGTGCAGCACGCGCACGCCCCGCGCGGCGGCGTAGGCGTTGATGCGGCCGAACCACTCCTTCACGCCCGGAAAGAGCCGGATGTTGCGTCCCGACTCCTGGAACGCCTCGCGGCGCAGCGACAGTTTGCGCGAGCGCGCCGCTTCGAGCATCTTGGCCATGTAGGTGAGCGTCATGTCGGCGTCCTGCTCCTCGGCCAGCGAATTGGCGTCGTTCCAGAACTCCCTGTTGCTCTGGCCGACGGCGGGAATGAAATCGTACTCCTGCATGTTGCCGGGCGCCAGCGTACCGTCGAAGTCGTAGATCAACGCCGCCGTGATTTTGGGTTCTTGTGTCATATAGTCGTCGAATCGTTAAAACATAGGGTCGTCAATAGTGGATTCCGCGCGGACGGAACATCGCATAGCCGAAATTGAAGGTCAGGAAGAGGTTGTCCCAGTTCTTGACGTTGTACTTCGTCAGCGAGAGGCTGATCGGGCCGATGCCCGTATGATAGACCAGCGACGCGTCGACGATGTAGCGCATCCTGTCGTCGGTCGGTCGGAACCGCTCGGCGAACATCGCGTAGATGCCCGTCCGCAGGAAGAACCGGTCGCTGAAATCGAAGGTCGGCATCACGCTGACCGCCGCATAGCGCTTGGCACGGTACTCAGGCATGTAGACCGTCTGCGAATGGAGCGTAGGCCGGTAGGCCGGCATCAGCATGCGCGTCACCTTGTCGTTGCTCAGCGTGGGGATCGTCGTCACGACAGCCTCGGCGCCGTAACCCAGCGAAAACCATTTGCTGCCCGAAATCTGGAAATACTGGTTCCACACGATGCGGGCGCCCCACCACGAGACATCCCGCTTCGACTTGCGCAGCCGCTGCTCGTCGCGCGAATAGGGACTCGGCACGAAACGGTCGCGGCCGTAGAGATAGATGCCCGACAGCGAGAGCGACGTACCGGAGTGCGGGAAGATCATCCTGTCCAGCGAACTGCGCCGCAGCTCGATCTTCGGCGAAATGTAGTTGAGCGTGGTCAGATCCTCGTAGTAGTTCTCCTTGTAGGAGGCGCGGTCGAGGCTGTAATAGTAGCGCTCCTGTCCGCCGTTGAGCCGGATCACGAAGGCGCTGCGGTGCGTGACCGGAAAACCGAATCCCAGCGAGAGGAAGTTTTCCAGAAACTTCATCGACTCGGTGTTCGACACCGACGTGAGGTTGCCGAAATTGCCGTTCTTATAGTTGCGGGCCGTGAAGTTGTACGAATAATCGACGAACAGCGGCCGCCAGAGGAAGAAGTCCGTCCGTCCGCCCAGCATGACGGCCGACGACACCGGCCCGAGGAACAGGTGGGTGTAGTAGCGGTTGGCCGCATGGCGGATGCGGTGGTATTCGAACCCGACGTAGGCCTGGTTGAAGGCCGTCGACGAGATGTTACCGCCGATCAGGATTTTGTAGTCGGGCTTGGTCGTCAGCCGGAAATCGATGCCGTAATAGCCCGACTTCGGATCGTAGCGCATATAGGGGTATTCGGTGGAGAAATTGCCGTCGGCCAGCACCGAGAAGTATTTGTCCTTCACCCGCTCGAACGAAAGGATCTTCGGTTCGCCGTCGTGCTGGTGGTCGAGCTGCATGTTGTCGCGCACGTAGGTCGTCTGGGCGGGATTCAGCCCCTCGATCGCGTAGCGGTTGAAAAGCAGCTCGGGGCAGCGTTCGCGGAAGGCGGCGCGGCGGCGCAGCGCCTCGCCCCGCGACATGCGGCGCGGAACGGCGCTTTTGAGCGAGTCCATCAGCGCCATCGTATCGTCATAACCCGACTGGATAATGGCGTCGGCCTGAGAAAAGTCGAGCATCGAAACGTCGACCGCCCGCTCGATAAGCGTGCTGCGGCCGGCCGGCATGTCGTAATCGGTCTTCTCCATGGTGAGCATCCACACCTGGTCCATGATGCTTTTGGCGTTGGGTTCGGTGTTGCCCGACGTGCATTTGCTGCCGATCAGGTAGTCGGGACGGAAGGTTTCGTCGAGGGGTTTCCACGGAAAATTGTCGTAGATACCTCCGTCGTAGAGTAGCATCGAATCCTTCTCGATCGGGTTGAACGCCAGCGGAATGGCCATCGAAGCACGCACCGCTTCGCCCAGGTCGCCCGTTTTGAGCACATAGGGTTTGCGCGCCACCAGGTCGCTGGCCACGCACCGGAACGGCACCATGAGCCGGTCGAAATCGCCGCCGGAGGCCGTCGAAGCCGGCGTCAGCAGTTCGGCGAGCGCCAGATCGATCTGCGACGACGAAATGAGATGGCTCGGCAGCACCAGCCGCGACTTGTTCTTGGCATCGCTGCGTTTCTCCTCGTCGCGCAGATTGAGCCGCAGCGTAAGCATCGAGGGCTGATCCTGCATCTGGCGGTAATAGGAGGCGTAACGCGAATCGATGCGGCCCGAAACCCACTCCCGAACCTGCCCTGAATCGACGATCGCGCGCATCTCCTCCGGCGAATAGCCCGCCGCGTAGAGCGCCGCGATGATCGAACCCATGGAGGTTCCGGCGACGTAATCGATCGGAATCTCGTTCTCTTCGAGCGCCTGGATCACCCCGATATGGTAGAGTCCCTTCGCCCCTCCGCCGCTCAGCACGAGCCCGACGCTCTGGGCCGACGCCCCCGCGGCGAGGAGGAGTGCAACGACGACAAAAGCGAGCGATTTGCGCAACATATCTCAAAAAATTTATAACTTTGCATTTTATATAGCGTATAAAATTAGGCAAAAAGTATAAAACCGCAAAATATGATTGGCAAAATCGAAGAACTTCTGCGGCGTGTCGAAGAGTTCCGCCCCAAAACGGCGGCCGAAGTCGAAGAGTTCCGCATCAAGGTACTGGGGAAAAAGGGCGAACTGAACGCGCTGATGGAGGAGTTCAAGAGGGTGGCTCCCGAACTCAAACGCGAAGTGGGGCAGCGGCTCAACGCCCTGAAACAGGCCGCCACCGAGCGGGTCGCCGCCCTGCGCGCCGAATTGCAGGAGAGCAGGGCCGACGATGCCGAAGCCATCGGCGATCCGACCCGTCCCGGTTCGGCCGAGCAGCTCGGGTCGCGCCATCCGATTTCGCTGGTGAAGAACCAGATCGTCGAGATCTTCTCGCGGCTGGGCTATACGGTGGCCGACGGGCCCGAAATCGAGGACGACTGGCACGTCTTCTCGGCACTCAACTTCCCGCCCGAACATCCGGCGCGCGACATGCAGGACACCTTCTTCATCGAGAAGAACCCCGACATCCTGCTGCGCACCCACACCTCGTCGATCCAGGTGCGCACGATGGAGCACCAGCGCCCGCCGATCCGCGTCATCTGCCCCGGCCGCGTCTTCCGCAACGAGGCCATCTCCTACCGTGCCCACTGCATCTTCCACCAGATCGAAGGGCTTTACATCGACGAAGGGGTTTCGTTCGCCGACCTGAAACAATCGCTGCTGTTCTTCGCCAAAGAACTCTTCGGAGAACAGACGGCCATCCGGATGCGGCCGTCGTACTTCCCCTTCACCGAACCCTCGGCCGAGGTCGACGTCTCGTGCAACCTCTGCGGCGGCAAGGGCTGTCCGGTCTGCAAGGGCACGGGCTGGCTGGAGATTCTGGGCTGCGGCATGGTCGACCCCAACGTATTGGAGGCCAACGGCATCGATCCGCAGAAATATTCGGGCTTCGCCTTCGGCATGGGCATCGAACGTATCGCCATGCTCAAATACGGTGTGGGTGACCTGCGGCTCTATTTCGAAAACGACGTGCGCTTCCTCCGCCAGTTCGATACCGAGTTGGATTGAAAACGCGAGGGGCAACGCATACGAAGCGCCGCCCCCGTTCCGTTTAACAGCATATGACACCCCCGACGATGCGAAAAACACTCCTTCTGCTCCTGCTCACTGCGGTCTTCTGCGGCGCTTTCGCCCGGAAAACCCCGCAGGTCGCGCCGGCGCCGCAGGTGCCCGACTCGCTCCGGGGATTCTACCTCTTCACCGAAGGGATCAAGCAGGCCTTCATCGAGCGGGACACCGCCGCGGCCCGCGCGTCGCTGGAACGCTCCATCCAAGCCGATTCGACCTACGGGCCCGCATGGTACGAACTGGCCGAACTGCTGCTTTACAACGATGCTCCCGCCGCCCTGCGCCATGCCGAACACGCCTTCCGCACCGACACGACCGACAAATGGTACCTGCTGCAACTGGGGCAGGCGCAGATTCTCAACGACCGCTACCGCGACGCGATCCGCACCTACAACCGGCTGCGCGAGGTCGACGCGCAGAATCCCGACTCCTACCGCGTGCTGGCGATGCTCTACGACCAGGAGGGGCAGCCCTTCTCGGCGATCGCCGTGCTCGATTCGGCGGAGGTGCGTTTCGGCAGGATCGACGCCCTGTCGGAACTCAAACGCCGCCTGCTGGTGGGAACCCGCCAATACGACCGCGCCGTAGCCGAAGCGCAGGCGCTCATCGAAGCCGCCCCCTACAAGGCCGAGAATCATCTGCTGCTGGGCGAGTTGTATGCCCGCCAGAAGAAAGATTCGCTGGCGCTGGTACAATTCGCCGAGGCCTACCGCATCGATTCGACAAGCGTCGCCGTACTGGCCACGTACAGCGAATTCTACAACGAACGGCGCGACTACGCCTCCTCGCTCAACTACACGCGGCGGCTCTTCGCGAGCGATGAAATGCCGCTCGACGACAAGCTCGCCTATTTCGACCGGATCACCGGCGACCGGAATTTTTACAGCACCTTTTACCTGCAAATCAACGACCTGGCTACGACGCTGGCGATGAAATATCCGCACGATCCGCGCGTGGTGAAGCTCTACGGCGACCACCTGATCGCCTCGGGGCAGCTCGACGACGCGCTGACCTACTACAAGACGCATCTCGACGACCTCCCGCCCCGGATCGACTACTTCAACATGGTGATCGACATCGAGAGCTACAAGCAGCGGCCCGACTCGGTGGAGCACTACACGTCCCGTGCGATGAAGCTCTTCCCCGAAAACGTCGACCTCCACCTGCGCAAGGGACAGATGCTCTCCTACGCCAAACGTTACGACGAAGCGCTGAAATTCTACAAGAACTCGCTCCGCCTGGCACCGGGTGACTCGCTGCGGGGCGCCGTCTGGGGCATCATCGGCGAAACCTATCACCTGATGGGCCAGCAGGCGTTGCAGAAGCAGTCGGGGGATCGACGGCCCAAAGCGTCGCTCTACGAGAGCCGCAAAGGCCCCGCGGCACGCTGCATGCGCAAGTGCTACGACGCCTACGACCGTTCGCTCGCGCTGCGTTACGACAACGCGATGGTGCTCAACAACTACGCCTACTTTCTCTCGCTCGAAGGGCGCGACCTGGAACGGGCGCTCGCCATGGCGGGGCGCGCGATCGTGCTCGAAGAGAACAACCCGACCTATCTGGACACCTACGCATGGGTGCTCTACCGGTTGGGACGTTACGACGAAGCGAAGAAAACCATGCAGCAGGCCCTTTCGCTCGACCGCAGCCAAAGTCCCGACCTGCAACTCCACTACGGCGACATCCTGGCCGCGCTGGGCGAGAAGTTCATGGCCGAAGTCTATTGGAAAAAGGCGCTCGAAGGGGGTTACGACGACCCCGACGCGATCGTCGAACGGTTCCGCCGCCTGAAAGAGGCGGCGCAAACGCCCGCCGCGCCATGACACGCTTCGCACTGATCCTCGGCTTGCTGCTCTGTCTGACCGTTCCGGCAGCAGGGCAAAAGGGCGACCTGCAACGGCAGATCGCCGAGAAGCAGCGTGCCATCGATGCGCTCGAAAAGCAGATCGCACGCGGCGAACAGGAGCTCACCTCGATCAAGAAGGGCAAGAATTCGGAACAGCAGAGCGTGCAGCGGCTCTCGCGGCAGATCGCATCGCGCCGCCAGTTGCTCGACGAAACCGAAAGCCAGCTGTCGCTGCTCGCCGAACAACTCGCCGCGAGCGACAGCACGGCCGGTGCACTCAACGTCCGGCTGGAACGCTACCGCGCCCAATATGCGGCGATGGTACGCGAAGCCTACCGCAACTACAAGCAGAACAGCTACCTGACCTATATCTTCGCCTCGAAGGATTTCGCCGACGTGGCGCGTCGCATCGCCAACATCCGCGGCGTGGCCAAACTGCGCGAAGCGAAGCTGCGCGAGATCGCCGAGACAGCGCAGGAGGTGGGACGGCAGCAGGAGCTGCTCGCCGCGCAGCAGCAGGCGCTCGACTCCACACGCCGCAAGATCGACGCCCAACGGGCCCGTTACGAACGCGACCAGCGCAACGCCAAGGCACGCCTGCAACGCATGTCGGCGCGCGAAAAGGCCGTACTGCGCGAAAAGGAGCGGCAGGAGGAGCAGCTCGACACGGCCATCGCCGAATTGCAGAAACTCACCAAGGGCAACAAGGCGGGAGCCTCGTTCTCCACGCGCACGTCGAACCTGAACCTTCCCGTCGAGGGCGGGCGCGTGAAACGCTACCGCGACAACATGGCCGAGATCACGGGTCCCAAGGGGGCGCGCATCACGGCCATCTACGAAGGGAAGGTGGTCGACGTGAAGCGCAACCGCATCACCAACCGATTCGACGTCTACATCGCCCACGGCCAGTACATCACCTCCTACGCCAACCTCAATTCGGTGAGCGTCGCCAAGGGGCAGACAGTGGCCAAAAACAGCGCGATCGGCGTCATCGGCCCCGCGGTCGACATCCAGACCATGAAGACCGAATACAGGCTCGTATTCGGCATCTATCCGCCCGCAGGAGCCAAGAAGATGCGCGCCTCGGACTGTTTCCGCAAATAACCCCGTAAAAACTGCACGACAATGGCTGTACGATACCATACCGACGGATGCTCCTACCGGCTGCCGCAGAAACGGCTCACCGCCGCGTGGCTGCGGCGCGTGGCCGAGCAGGAGGGCTACACGCTCGCCGAGGTCGACTACATTTTCTGCTCGGCCGAGAGGCTGCTCGAAATGAACCGTCAGTACCTCGGACACGACTACTTCACCGACGTCATCACCTTCGATTACAGCGACCGCCGCGGAACACGCACCGTCGCCGGCGACATCTTCATCGACGTGGAGACGGTGGCCGACAACGCCCGCATCTACGGCGCCACGACCTTGCAGGAGATGCGCCGCGTGGTGGTGCACGGACTGCTGCACCTCTGCGGACAGCGCGACAAGACGCCGCGCACCGAGCGGCAGATGCACCGCAAGGAGGACAAATACCTCCGATTCTGGGAGACCCCGCAAAAGTGACGCCGCCGACAGTCCGCGTGCCGCCCCGTCCGACGGGGCGACCTTCCGCACGGCCTGCGCGCGACATTCGCGATTCCGAACACGAAAACCGACAAGATATGACGCTCGACTACGATATTCTGGTCATCGGCGGCGGCCACGCCGGCTGCGAAGCCGCTTCGGCGGCGGCGCGCATGGGTTCGCGCACGCTGCTCCTAACGATGGACATGACCAAGCTGGCCAACATGTCGTGCAACCCCGCCGTGGGAGGCGTAGCCAAGGGGCAGATCGTCCGCGAAATCGACGCGCTGGGCGGCCGCACGGCGCGTATCACCGACCGCACGACACTCCAATTCCGGATGCTCAACCGCTCGAAGGGAGCGGCCATGTGGAGCCCGCGCGCGCAGTGCGACAAAGGCCGTTTTTCGGCCGAATGGCGGCACGAACTGGAAAATACGCAGAACCTCTATATCTGGCAGGATACGGCCGCAGAACTGCTCTTCGACACGGCAGGGGAGCGTCCCCGCGTGACGGGCGTGCGCACGTGCATGGGCGTCGAGTTCACGGCGCGCGCCGTGATCCTCACGGCCGGCACCTTCCTCGACGGCATGATGTACTGCGGCGAAGCGCACGCGCCGGGCGGACGTGCCGGCGATCCCGCTTCGACGGGCATCACTGCATCGCTCGCCGCGATGGGATTCGAAACGGGGCGCATGAAGACCGGTACCCCCGCACGACTCGACGCCCGCACGATCGACTTCGAGGCATTGGAGCCGCAATACGGCGACGAAAATCCGTCAAAGTTTTCATTTTCCACTGATACACAGCCAGTTAAATATCAAAGTCCCTGTTTTCTGGTCTACACTTCGCCCGAAGTGCACGCCACGTTGCGTACAGGCTTCGACCGGTCGCCGCTCTTCAACGGCACGATCCACGGCATCGGACCGCGTTACTGCCCCTCGATCGAAGACAAGCTGCGCACCTTCGCCGACAAGGAACAGCATCAGTTATTCCTTGAACCAGAAGGAGATAACACCAATGAATACTATCTCAACGGCTTCTCGTCGTCGCTGCCGTGGGAGGTACAGTACGAGGCGCTGCACCGGATCCGGGGGTTGGAGGACGTCCATATCTTCCGGCCCGGCTATGCGATCGAATACGACTACTTCCCGCCCACCCAGTTGCGCCATACGCTCGAAACGAAACTCGTCGACGGACTCTATTTCGCCGGACAGGTCAACGGCACGACAGGTTACGAGGAGGCTGCGGCGCAGGGCCTGCTGGCGGGGATCAACGCGCATCGCAAACGGGTAGGGGAGTCGGCGATCGTTCTGCAACGCGACGAAGCCTACATCGGCGTGTTGATCGACGATTTGGTGACGAAGGGCGTCGACGAACCTTACCGGATGTTCACCTCGCGCGCCGAGTACCGCATTCTGCTCCGACAGGACAATGCCGACCTGCGACTCACTCCGCTCGGGCATGAAATCGGATTGATTTCAGAAAAAGACTTTGTGAATTTCGAGCGAAAAAAGTCGTGCGTAGAATCGCTTATTTCCTTCGCCCGCCGCACGAGCGTGCGTGCAGGCGAAATCGACGACTATCTGAAATCAGTCGATTCCGAACCGATGAAGCAGGGGAGGAAGCTCTACGACATCCTGCTTCGCAACGAAATCACCTTCGCCGGCCTGTCCCGCGTCCTCCCCGAGCTCGCGCAACTGATCGAGGAAGAGGGAATGACGGCCGAAGCGATCGAAGAAGCGGAGATCCAGATCAAGTACAACGGATATATCCAGCGGGAAAAATTCATCGCCGAAAAGTTGCATCGGCTCGAAAATATCGCCATCCCTGCCGATTTCGACTATCATTCGATGCAATCGCTCACGATCGAGGCACGGCAGAAACTCACGCGCATCCGCCCGACGACGATCGGCCAGGCTTCGCGTATCCCCGGGGTTTCGCCCGCCGACGTGAATGTCCTGCTTGTAAAATTCGGGAGATAACGCCGATTCGACCACAAAAAAAAACACGAGAGAGGCGAACCGCAAAGGTTCGCCTCTCTCGTGTTCCACGTGGAACAATCCACCAAAGGAGAGTAGGGGGGGGGTCAAAATGTCTCGACGAAATGCACCGGATAGCGATTCCAATATTTACGATACACCCGGTCCATCTGTCCGTCTAAATTCAACTGATACATACGAAAGATAACCGGAAAATTCTTGGGTTGCCACAACTCCTCATAAGAATAACAATAATGCATCCCTATGGCCTGCATCACCCTTCCGCTTCGCGGATTGTTCACATCGTGTGTCGCCGTAATATAGGGAAGCCCCATACGCCGCAGCAGGTCGACGACAGCCCGACAAGACTCCGTGCAGAACCCATTATGCCAGAACTCTTTGCGAATGCAGTACCCCAGATCATGGCTATCGTCACCGCTCACATGAATGCAACCAACAGCTAAATCGTTATCTTTCAGGCAAATCGCATAATACAAACCGCCGTTTCGAATCCACGTCTCGATATACCGGAGGTAAGACCGAGCTTCCTCCATATCTTTTAATGGGAACATCGGCAGAAAGGCAGTGACCTCTTCGTCGCTTAAAAGCACGAATAAAGCGGACAAATCGCCGTCAGAAAAAGGGCGTAAAATCAACCGCTCGGTCTCAATACGAATCATGATCTCTTGAATTCAATTCATACATGCGTATGAAATCACCGTATTTTCCCCAAAAAAACATGCGGTCACACAAGGAGACCGCACGTTTTCCGTACCAAAATTCGTATTTCCGAAGGTCAAGAGAAATTCATACACTACCTCCCGAAATACGCTCCTTATACTATATACTACTCGACGACCAACGTCCAGCCGTAGGGATCGTCGCAGCGTCCGTACTGAATATCCTGCAATTTGTTGTACATCTCCAAGCAGCGCTTGCCCGGTTCGTCACCGAACTTCCATTCGCGACCCGTTTCCTTGTCGTAGATATAGCCGATAGGCGAGATCACCGCAGCCGTTCCGCAGGCGGCGCACTCTTCGAACGTCGAGAGCTCGTCGACCGCAACGGGACGCTCCTCGACCTTCATCCCCATATCCTTCGCCAACTGCCGCAGGCTCTTGTTGGTGATCGAAGGCAGGATCGAGGTCGATTTCGGCGTAATGTAAGTATTGTCTTTGATACCGAAGAAATTGGCGGCGCCGCACTCCTCTATATATTTCCGATGGACTGCATCGACGAACATCGAATTGGCATATCCCTCCCGGTTGGCCTCCTCGCCCGCTTCGAGGCTGGCGGCATAGTTGCCGCCGCACTTGACATCGCCCGTTCCACGTGGAGCAGCACGGTCATAATCGGGATTCACGATCACGCGAATCGGTTTGATGCCCTCCTTGAAATAGGCTCCGACAGGCGAGACGAAGACGCACACCATGAACTCTTTGGCGGGGTGTACGCCCAGGAAAGCACCCATGCCGATCTCCAAAGGTCGAAGATAGAGCGTCGCACCCGTCCCGTAGGGAGGTACGAACCGCTCGTTGGCCTTGACCACCATGCGGCACATCTCGACGAAGGTTTCGACGGGCAGTTCGGCCATGCAGAGTTTGCGGGCCGTCGCGGCGAAACGCTTGCCGTTCTCGTCGGGACGGAAGAGCCGCACCTTGCCGTCGGCGCCGCGAAAGGCTTTCAACCCCTCGAACGACTCGACGCCGTAATGCAGGCAGGGGGCCGACATGTGCACCGAAATATATTCGTCCTGCGTCAGTTCCGGCTCGCCCCATTTGCCGTCCTTGTAGGAGATGCGGACGTTGTAATCCGTCTTGTGATAGTTAAACGGCAACGCCGCCCAATCCACGTTTTCCATAATCTTAAAGAGTTTAAGAGGTTTTTATCCAACGACCGCACCGCTGTTTACCGGAGCCGCCGGTTCCAGCAGCACGAGTTTGCCCACAGCATCCTCGCCCATGAGGATCATACCGCGCGACTCGATTCCTTTGAGCGTACGGGGTTCGAGATTGACGAGCACCAACACCTGCCGACCGACCAGCTCCTCGGGCGTATAATGTTCGGCGATGCCCGACACGATCTCACGCCGGTCGATACCCGTGTCGACAGTCAGCTTCAACAGCTTCTTGGTCTTGGCGACCTTCTCGGCCGCAAGAATGGTCGAAACACGTATATCCATGCGTTGGAAATCATCGAACGATATACTATCTTTCTGAGGATCAATATTTTGAGACGACTCTGCCGCCAAATTTGCCTCTTTGGTCGCCGCCAGCTTATCGAGCTGCGCCTGTATAACGTCGTCCTCGATCTTCTCGAAAAGCAACTCGGGCGTCCCGATCCGGTGACCGGCGGCAACGAGATCGGTCGCCCCGATACGCTCCCAGTCCAACGGTTCGAGCCGCAGCATCGCCAGCAACTTGGCCGCGGTGAAGGGCATGAAGGGTTCGACGACGATCGAGAGGTTGGCCGTGATCTGCAAGGCGATGTTGAGGATCGTCTTCACCCGTTCGGGATCGGTCTTGACGAGTTTCCACGGCTCGCAGTCGGCCAGATACTTGTTGCCGATGCGCGCCACGTTCATCGCCTCCTTCAACGCCTCGCGGAAGCGGTAGTTCTCGATATTCTGTTCGAGCGTCGCCTTCACCGCCTGCAATTCGGCCAGCGTCTCGCGGTCGTAATCGGTGAGGCTGCCGCATGCGGGAACCTCGCCGCCGTAGTATTTCTGTGTGAGCACCAGCGCGCGGTTGACGAAGTTGCCCAGCACGGCCACCAGTTCATTGTTGTTGCGCGCCTGGAAATCCTTCCACGTGAAGTCGTTGTCCTTCGATTCGGGCGCATTGGCGCACAGCACGTAGCGCAGCACGTCCTCCTTTCCCGGGAACTCGTCGAGGTATTCGTGCAGCCAGACAGCCCAGTTGCGCGACGTGGAGATCTTGTCGCCTTCGAGATTGAGGAACTCGTTGGCCGGCACGTTCTCGGGCAGGATGTACTCGCCATGCGCTTTGAGCATCGACGGGAAGACGATGCAGTGGAAGACGATATTGTCCTTGCCGATGAAGTGCACCATCTTGGTTCCGGAGTCCTTCCAGTAACGCTCCCAGTCTGGCGTCAGCTCCTTCGTGGCGGATATATAACCGATCGGCGCGTCGAACCACACGTAGAGCACCTTGCCCTCGGCCCCCTCGACCGGAACGGGGATGCCCCAGTCCAGATCGCGGCTCACGGCACGCGGCTGCAATCCCAGATCGAGCCAGCTCTTGCACTGCCCGTAGACGTTGGGACGCCACTCCTTGTGCCCTTCGAGAATCCACTCGCGCAGAAATCCCTCGTACTTGTCGAGCGGCAGGTACCAGTGTTTGGTCTCGCGCTTGACGAGCGGCGAACCGGACAACGCGCTGTGGGGTGCGATCAGTTCGTCGGGCGAAAGCGTCGACCCGCACTTCTCGCACTGGTCGCCGTAGGCCTTTTCGTTCTGGCAGTGGGGACAGGTGCCCACGATATAACGGTCGGCCAGAAACTGCTGCGCCTCCTCGTCGTAGTACTGCTCGGAGGTCTTCTCGACGAACTTGCCCTCGGCGTAGAGCTTGCGGAAGAAATCCGACGCCGTTTGGGCATGGACGGGCGACGAGGTGCGCGAATAGATGTCGAACGACATGCCGAGCCGTTCGAACGAACGCTTGATGAGGTTGTGGTAGCGGTCGATGATCTCCTTGGGCGAAACCCCCTCCTTGCGCGCCTTGATCGTGATCGCCACGCCGTGCTCGTCGCTGCCGCAGATCGACAGCACGTCGCGCCCGCGGCGGCGCAGATAGCGCGTGTAGATGTCGGACGGGATGTAGACCCCCGCCAGATGACCGATATGCACCGGCCCGTTGGCATAGGGGAGCGCCGACGTCACCAGATAGCGTTTGAACTCTTTTGCCATATTCTTGAATTTCTCTCTTCGTTTTCCTCTTTTTCGAAATACTATGTGACAAAATTACGAAATCCGCATCAAAAAGCCTAAGAAAAAGAAGAATGAAATTCAAGAGATGAAATAATCATGGTTGCGCGAAGCGCACAACACTTCCGCATTGCACCGGAGGAGGAATCAGATCGGACGGCGGTTCTCACTGAGCGGGCACAAAAGACTGCACTGTTTTGCACACCCGCTCCGGGCGCTCGAACCGCCGTCCGATCCCGACGAAGGTGCCCTGCGGACACTTTTGGCGCCACCTTTTGGTGACAAAAGGTGGTAAAAACTGCTCCTCGCAGGAAAAATCGAATTGAAGTGCAGGATATTTCTGACATGTTCACAAACAAACTCTGCTAAAAAGATTCGTTCTTCGGCCGCGGCCGAAGAGCGGCAGCCCGCAATATGCCTCTTTCGCAGGTATCGACCCGCAAATAGAGCTGTTCTGCGGCGACCCGACCGAGCCGTGCGGAAAGACGAACAGCCGAAACCGGACCGGACGCACCGCCGCGACAGGGAAGGAAATCCCGCCGCAGTGTTATTTTACAAACAGACGAGTGCGTATTTCTGAAAATAAATGCGTACATTTGCGGGACGCGACCGGAGTCGCCGCACAAGACGCTGCCGCCGGACGAAGACGGCGACCGCCTGCGGATTCCGCCGCATCGGGCAGCGGGAGGCTCCGGCGCCGGCTCGAAACCCGAATTTGACAAGAGAATGGGATTCAACGCATTAAGATATACTTTAAAATTCAACGCATTATGGCAACAATCGATTCTTACGATTTCAAGGGCAAACGTGCGATCGTCCGCGTGGACTTCAACGTGCCTCTGGATGAAAACGGTAAAATCACCGACGACACCCGCATCCGCGGGGCGCTTCCCACGCTGAAAAAGGTGCTCGCCGACGGCGGCAGCCTCGTCATCATGTCGCACATGGGCAAGCCCAAAGGCAAGGTCAACCCCAAGTTCTCGCTGAGCCAGATCGTCGGCGCCGTGAGCGAAAAGCTGGGCGTGCCCGTCAAGTTCGCCCCCGACTGCGCCAAGGCCGCCGAGGCCGCTGCGGCGCTCAAACCGGGCGAGGCGCTGATGCTCGAAAACCTCCGCTTCTACCCCGAAGAGGAGGGCAAGCCCGTGGGCATCGAGAAGGAGGATCCCGCCTACGAGGAGGCCAAGAAGGCGATGAAGGCTTCGCAGAAGGAGTTCGCCAAGACGCTGGCTTCGTACGCCGACTGCTATATCAACGACGCCTTCGGAACGGCGCACCGCAAGCACGCCTCGACGGCCGTGATCGCCGACTACTTCGACGCCGGCAACAAGATGCTGGGCTACCTCATGGAGAAGGAGGTGAAGGCCGTCGACAACATCCTGAGCGACATCAAACGTCCCTTCACGGCCATCATGGGCGGCTCGAAGGTATCGACCAAAATCGGCATCATCGAGAACCTGATGGACAAGGTCGACAACCTGATCCTCTGCGGCGGCATGACCTTCACCTTCGCCAAGGCGCAGGGCGGCAAGATCGGCAACTCGATCTGCGAGGACGACAAACTGCAACTGGCGCTCGACATCATCGCCAAGGCCAAGGCCAAAGGCGTGAATCTGGTGCTGGGCACCGACTGCGTGGCGGCCGACGCCTTCTCGAACGACGCCAATACGCAGATCTGCCCCGTGAACGACATCCCCGACGGCTGGGAGGGCATGGATGCCGGTCCCGCATCGCGCAAGGCTTTCGCCGCCGCGATCGAAGGCGCCAAGACCATTCTGTGGAACGGCCCTGCCGGCGTATTCGAGTTCGACAAGTTCGCCGAAGGATCGCGCGCGATCGCCGAAGCGATCGCCAAGGCGACGGCCGAGGGCGCTTTCTCGCTCATCGGCGGCGGCGACTCGGTGGCATGCATCAACAAGTTCGGCATGGCCGATCAGGTATCCTACATCTCGACCGGCGGCGGCGCGCTGCTCGAAGCCATCGAGGGCAAGGAACTTCCGGGCGTAGCCGCTATCTGCAAGAAATAATGCGTCCCGAACGCTGATGTCCGAAAGAGCTGTCCTTCTGCCGAAGGCGGCTCTTTCATGTTTAAAACAAAGAACCCAGATGAAAAAAGTCATTCTTTTTGCAACGCTCGCCTGTATGATGAGTTGCAACGACAAAACAGCCAAAACGCCGGCCATCGACCCGTCGAATTTCGACCTGTCGGTAGCCCCGAACGAAGATTTCTACCAGTACGCCACCGGCGGATGGCAGGCCAAGAACCCGCTGAAACCCGAATTCTCGCGCTTCGGCTCGTTCGACGTGCTGCGCGAGAACAACGAGGTGCGCATCAACGACCTCTTTCAGGAGATGACCAAGATCGAGGCCGCGCCGGGTTCGGTCGACCAGAAGATCTCCGACCTCTACAAAATGGGGCTCGATTCGGTACGTCTGAACAAGGAGGGCGCCGAACCGGTCAAGGCCGACCTGGCCGCGATCATGCAGGTCGAAAAGGGACCCACGCTGACCAAGGCGCTCACGGAGATGATGCTCGACGTGGGCAATCCGCTCTTCGCCTTCGGCGTGATGGCCGACCTGATGGACAGCAACACCAACGCCTTCTACCTCGAACAGAGCGGTCTGGGCATGGGTAACCGCGACTACTACCTCGAAGAGTCGAACGCCGCCCTGAAAAAAGGCTACGAGGAGCTGCTCGCCAAACTCTTCGTCCTTTCGGGCACGGAGGAGGCCGAGGCGAAGCGGGCCGCAGCCGACGTCGTGGCCTTCGAAACCGAACTGGCCCGCGCCTCGTGGTCGAACGTCGAGTTGCGCGACATCGCCCGCAGCTACAATCCGATGAGCGTCGCCGACCTCAAAAAGAGATACGACGCCATCGACTGGGAGGTGCTCTTCGATGAACTGGGCAAGGTACAGGTCGCAGGGATCGACCGTGCCATCGTCGGACAGCCGAGTTTCTTCGAGGGGATGAACAAACTGGTCAAACAGACCCCGATCGAGACGCTGCGCTACTACCTGGCCGCTCAATACCTCACCAGCGCGGCATCCTACCTGAGCGACGACTTCTATGCCGCTTCGTTCGACTTCTTCGGCCGTCAGATGGCCGGCAAGGAGGAGCAGCGTCCCCGCTGGAAACGCGCCATGTCGATCCCCAACTCGGTGTTGGGCGAGGCCGTAGGCGAGATGTACGTCGCCAAATACTTCCCTGCCAAGGACAAGGAGCGGATGCTCGAACTGGTCGGGAACCTGCAAACGGCGCTCGGCGAGCACATCGCCGCTCTCGACTGGATGTCGGACGCCACGAAGGCCAAGGCGCAGGAGAAGCTGGCGTCGTTCCACGTCAAGATCGGCTATCCCGACAAGTGGAAGGACTATTCGACGCTCACGATCGATCCCTCCGAGAGCTACTGGCAGAACATCAAGGCCGCGAGCCTGTGGGGCACGCTTGACAATCTGCGCAAGTTCGGCAAGCCGGTCGACAAGGACGAATGGCTCATGTCGCCGCAGACGGTCAACGCCTACTACAATCCCACGACCAACGAGATCTGCTTCCCTGCGGCCATTCTCCAGCCGCCGTTCTACAACCCCGATGCCGATGACGCGGTCAACTACGGCGCCATCGGCGTGGTGATCGGCCACGAGATGACCCACGGATTCGACGACCAGGGCCGCAACTTCGACAAGGACGGCAACATGAACAACTGGTGGACCGAAGAGGACGCCGCCGCGTTCAAGGCCAAGACCGACATTCTGGTCAAGCAGTTCGATGCGATCGAGGTACTGCCCGCCAAGGGGGATCAACCGGCCCTCTTCGCCAACGGCGCGCTCTGCCTAGGCGAGAACATCGCCGACCAGGGCGGTCTGCGCGTCGCCTACACGGCCTACCACAATTCGCTCGAAGGCAAGGAGAAGCCCGCACCGATCGACGGCTTCACCCCCGAACAACGCTTCTATCTGGCCTACGCACAACTCTGGGCGCAGAACATCCGCGACGAGGAGATCGCACGTCTCACCAAGCTCGACGTACACTCGCTGGGCAAGTGGCGCGTCGACGCCACGCTGCGCAACCTGCAAGACTTTTATGATGCCTTCTCGATCACCGACGGGGCGATGTACATGCCCGTCGAGGAGCGCGTGATCATCTGGTAACCTCTCCGAAAATCCGGTACGCAACCGCCCCGAAAGTCCCTCCGCGGAGACTTTCGGGGTTTTCTTACGGCACGGGACGGCGACAAAGCGAGGCTCCCGCATTCGCTTTTCGGAAAAGAATCCCTATATTTACACGACCTAAACCCATCCGAAATGAAACGTATTCTTCCGATCGGCATTCTGCTGATGCTGTCGTATTCCCTTCCGGCCTTCGGAACCTCCTCGCCGAGACCCGCCGGGATGACCGTCGAGACCTGCACGGTCGACGGACTGGAACGCACCTACCGCCTCTATCTGCCCGAAGGAGTGCCCGACGACGCGCCGCTCGTCTTCGTGCTGCACGGCTACGGAGGCAATTTCAACCTCGACCGCTACGGCATGAACGAAGTGGCCGACCGCCACGGCTTCGCCGTCTGCTACCCGCAGGGCGTGAAGGACGGCCGCGGAAAAACCTGCTGGAATGTCGGGTACCCGTTCCAGGCCGACATGACCGTCGACGACGTGTCGTTCCTCTGCGAACTGGCCGGTCTGTTGCAGGACAAGTACGGCCTGAGCCGGAAAAACACGTTCTGTACCGGCATGTCGAACGGCGGCGAGATGTGTTACCTGCTCGCCTACTCCCGTCCCGACGTCTTCGCTGCCGTCGCACCGGTTTCGGGGCTGACGCTGGAATGGATGTACCGCGACTGCGACACGCCGGCGCCGATCCCGCTCTTCGAGATCCACGGTACCGAAGATCGCACCTCCGCGTGGGAGGGCGATCTGGAAAACAAGGGCGGCTGGGGCGCCTACCTGCCCGTCGAGATCGCCGTCGGCTACTGGGTCGCCGCCAACCGCTGCGTGCGCGAACAGACAGATACGCTGGCCCTGCGGCGGCATCCCGTGGTGGCGCACCGCTTCGTCGGGGGCACCGGCGGCAACGAAGTCTGGCTCTACGAGGTCGTAGACGGCGGACACAGCTGGGCCGAGAAGGATATGGACACCTCCGAAGAGATATGGCGTTTCTTCGGCCGGTTCGTGAAATAGCCCGCGGCGGCTGTACGACGACGGGACGGGGTGCGATGCCCCGTCCCGCCGTTTTTGGTGCGGTATTTGGACGACAGCGGTCAACGTCTTAAAATCATACGACTATGAAAAACTGGATTCTGACGGCCGCCGCACTCTTCGTCTTCACGACGGCCGCAACGGCGGCGGCAAACGCTCCCGACGACGACAAACGCCCCGACCGGACGCCCATGAAAGGGCGGATGGTCGAAAACCGCACGGTAAAATTCGATGCGCTGCCCGAAGCCGCACAGGCCTTCATCCGCGACTTCTACGCAAAAGACCGTGTCGAACGCATCCGCTTCGACCCTTCGGCGCACCTCTTCGCCTACAAGGTGCGGCTCGACAACGGCGATGAAATCATGTTTTCGCAAAACGGTGCATGGACCGACATCGAGAGTGCCGACGGCATCCCGATGAAGCTGATTCCGCAACAGGTCGCCGACTATGTGAAGAACAAATACCCGGGCCAGACCGTCACCGACATCGGGCTCGAACGCAACGGAATTTCGGTGCGGCTCGCCGATCAGACGGAGCTGCTTTTCGATTCGGACGAGCACAACCTCCGGCAACACATGGCCGGCACACGGACGAAAGGCTCCGGTGACCGCATGATGCGGCACCACGGCAACTCACGATAGCACACCGGTTTCCGGATGAATCCCCCGACCTCTGTCCGCAAGCGAGCGCTCCGTCTGCAACTATTTGCAGACGGAGCGCTCGCTTTATTTCTGCGGAAATCCGGAACACCGTCGCACACATCCGGCATCCGACTCCATAAACCAGAAACAGTTATTTTAACGTCTTTTTATATTATTTTATATCGTTTTCAAACAAATTCTCATTATTTTTGTTCGAAAACGACCTGAAATGAACACGAAAACCGTTCAAGCAAGACTTGCGAAGCGCCTTCTCTGCATCGTCTGTGCCATTGCGGGAAGTTGCGGCGACAGCACTACGCTCCGTTACGATCCACAACCGCCCGACGCTTCTGCGCCGACACTGAGCGTCACGCCCGATACGCTGGTCTTCGATGCGGAGGGAGGAACTCTCGTTCTGAATATCGCGGCGACAACCGCCGAATGGAAAATCGAATCGCCGAGCGAATGGCTGACGATAAAAGTGGAATCTTCCGACAGCAGTCCGCACGGCTCGCTCGGAGGAGGTGCCGGTAACTTTTCCATCCGTATCTCCGCGACATCCAATGAAACGGATGCACGGCGCACCGCTTCGATCCGCGTGAGCGGCAACGACGCCGGCACCGTCACGATACCGGTCGAACAGAAGGCTTTCGGAGAGTCCCACACCCCTTCGCTGAGTGTCGAACCCTCCTCGCTGACGTTCAAAGCCGACGGAGAGTCGTTCGACCTGGTCGTCACGACCGATGCCGCCGCGTGGACGGCGACCTGCGAAGCCGCGTGGATAACGATCACGAGCGACAACGACGCGACGCTCCGGGCGACAGCCATGCCCAACCGAACGGCTTCGCCGCGTTCGGCGACGATTCTGTTCACAGGAGAAGACGCCGAACCTTTCGAAGTCTCCGTGACACAGGCGGCACATTCCGAATCGTCTTCACCGCTCTCCACCCTCGAACGCGACGTACGCCCTTCGCTCGCCGTCGCGAGCGCGACCTTCTATGCCGACGACCGACTGCCGAATACGCTGCGGCTGCTGCAACTGAATCTTTACGGCGACCTTGCGCAGCATGAAATCGATAACTTGATGCTGACGCTGTGCGTCGGCGCCGATACGCAACGGACGGGTGCGATCGAGGGTCGGTATGCGATCGCCGGAGAAGGGAATACGTCACCCGATTTACCGGAACTCGGCGAAGGAGCGGTCATAGCCGGCACCCTGATCCGGCCTTCCGGCGGCGATCCGCTCTTCGAAGGAAGCTGGTACCGAATGTTGACCAATGAAGCGAACCAGGTACGGCTGACCGAAATGGCTCCCTGTACGGAGGGAGAAATCGTCGTCGAACGCAACGGAAAGAGATATTCGATCGTCTACCGCTTCGTCGACGACAACGAGGCCCGGCCGCATACGATCGCAGGCAGCTATGCCGGTACCGTCGAATTTACCAATCTCGTCCGCGACGCCGGATCGTCGCCTCTTTGAGCCTTCTCCCTTACGAATTCACCCCTGCCGCGACATGCTGCGGCAGGGGTGAATCCCGTTTCGGAATACGAACGCGCTACTCGAACGAGAAGACGTAGGGACAATAGGTCAGGACACCCTGCTGCGAAAGCGCGTTGCGGACGTGTCGGTACTCGTCGTAGAGATCGAAAAGCTCCGTGTGTTCGACGTGTGCCTCGACCTGCGCGTTGAGGGCGGCCAGAATGGCGGCCAGCCCCTGCGGCGCTTCGCGCACCTCCTCGATGAAGTACTCCTCGCCCAGGCCGGCCTTGTCGACCGCAACGGCAATGGCGCTCTTCAAGCCGCCGTAAGAGTCGATCAACCCGATTTCGAGCGCATCGACGCCGCTCCATACGCGCCCGCCCGCAATATCGAGCACCTCCTCGACGGGCAGATTGCGTCCTTCGGCGACCAGGTTCGTAAAGGTCTCGTAGACCCGATCCACGCTTTTGAGCATCATGGCGCGCTCGGTCGGAGTCAGTCCGCGGAAGATGCTCAAATCGGCCGAGCGGTTGCTCTTGACCGCATCGACGGTGACGCCCAATTTCCGCTCCATGGCGTCGCCCGCATCGAGCAACATGCCGAATACGCCGATCGAACCCGTCAGCGTGAGCCGGTCGGCTACGATGGCATCCGCCGGAGCGGAGATGTAGTACCCGCCGCTGGCTGCATAGGCGCCCATCGAAACGATCACCGGTTTTTCGGCTTTGAGCAGTTCCATTTCGCGCCAGATCACGTCCGAGGCCAGAGCGCTGCCGCCGGGCGAATTCACCCGCACGACGACTGCCTTCACCCCATCGTCCAGCCGCAGCTGCCGGATCTTCTCCGCCAGCGTATTGCCGTAAACGGCGTCGTAGCCCTCGCCGTCGACGATCTGGCCGTCGGCATAGAGCACCGCCACGCGATCCGCTCCCATGTGCCGCATGTCGGGCCCTACCTGTGCAGCATACCGGCCGAGCGATACGAAACGATACTGACCGTCACCGTCCGCCTCGACACCCGCCTCGGCGAAGAGATCGTTCATCTCGTCCTCGTATTTCAATCCGTCGACCATTCCCTTCGCCAACGCATCTTCGGGCTGGATCGCCGACAGCTCGTCGGCGTATTCGTCGAGCATCTCGATCGTCAGGCCGCGCGATTCGGCCACGTCGCCCGCAATGACGCTCCACATCGAGTGCACCAGCTGCCCCAACTGTTCCCGATTGGCATCGGACAGCTTCGTGAGGATGTAGGGTTCCACGGCACTCTTGTACTTGCAGGCCGTAGGACGGAATACCTCGACTTTGAGATCGAGTTTGTCAAGCAGCCCCTTGAAAAATAGCGTGTTGACGGCCATTCCGTGCCAGTCGAGCAATCCTTCGGGTTGAAGATAGACGCCGTCGGCCGCCGTGGCGAGGTAATAGCCTCCCTGCCCGTAGGCTTCGTTGTAGGCCAGCACGAATTTGCCGCTCTCCTGCTTGAAGTCGAGGATCGCCGCACGCAACTCCTCCAACACGGCCATCGAGACCGTACCCTGCCCGTTGGGCCGGATATAGATTCCCTTGATGCGGGGATCGCTCTTGGCGGCATCGATCGCGCGCAGCGCCTCGAACAGGGTCACGTGGGGCGTGGCAGTCATCGTACGGAAATCGACGCCGGCGAAAGGATCGGCAGGGGGCGCCTCGACGATGTTCTCCGAAAGGTCGATCCGCAGAATCGAATTGTCGTCGATGCCGGTCGTCGCCGACAGCGCACCGACGATCCCCATGACGAAGAGGCTCCACAACACGGCAATGAGGATATTGCCCACGACGAAGGCCAGCAGGCCGGCCAGAAAGGTCTTCGAAAAATTCATATTCAAACTGTTTTACAAATAATTGTCGAATTTTATGTTTTGTTTTCAACAGTCGTTTTCCCGCCGCCGGCAAGCACCGCTTCCGCCGGTCGAAAACGCCTCGGACGTTCCGCATCGGGATGTCCCGCAGGCAAATATACGCAAAAGCAACCGGAATATTTCGTATCCCGGCCGAAACAATCCGTTTTGCGGCGCTTCGCACTACAACGTTTCGCGTTCCTTCGCCGGAAGAGAATCGCGTACCAGCCGGTAGGAGTTCTCCACCAGCCGACAGACGAGTGCGTCGGATACGTCGCTGCCGAAATAGACATCGCTCCACATCCGCTTATTCATGTGCCATGCCGGACGCACGCCCTCGTACCGCGCACGCAGTTCCGCGGCCTCCTCGGGCGTCGACTTGACGCAGCAGCGGTCGAAGAGCACGATATTGACGTAACAGAACCACTTGCTCCCGACATAAAAACAGAGCACGTCGCGGCTGTAAGCGTCGTTCAATGCGGTAAACGGCATCTTTTCGGTCACACCCGGCAGCGACAGGCAATACTCCCTGAACTCCTCGATATTCATCGCGTCTTCGGTTTTCGATTTCACCTCCGTCAAATTTACGAAATTTTTCAAACGGCCGCACATACCCGCATCCCTAAAAATATCGTCCCCTCCGGCTTCGCCGAAAAAACTCCCGCCCGGCAATGTTCGAATAAATTTGCATTGCACTCGTCTTTTCGTATCTTTGACTTCGTCTCAGATACTTCCGCTCGGCAATGTTCAAATAAATTTGACATTGCCCTCGCTTATCCGTATCTTTGTCGGGAAAAGTCATATTCCGGATACGTTATGGAGCAAAAAATCAAAGCGCTGCTCGCACGCATCGTCCACCCCGAAAGCGGGCGGAACATCGTCGAGAGCGGCATGGTGGAGCATATCGACGCCGGCGAAGGCCGCGTGACCGTCACGCTCCGGTTCGAAAAGGCGCGCGACCCCTTCGCCGTGAAGATCAAACGCCAGGTCGAGGAGGCCATCGCCCGAGAGCTCTCCCTCGACCGGGAACACGTCGCCGTCATCGTCCGAGAAGCCGCGCCGAAAGCGGCGCCAGCGGCATCGCAGCATACCTTCACGGGCGGTATCGGCAAGGTGCTGGCCGTCGCATCGGGCAAGGGCGGCGTGGGCAAATCGACCGTCACGGCCAATCTGGCGCTCACGCTGCGCAACATGGGTTACCGCGTGGGCATCCTCGACGCCGACATTTACGGACCGTCGCAGCCCAAGATGTTCGGCGTGGAGGGCTACCTGCCCGATGCCGAACGCATCGACGGCGAGGATTGCATCCTGCCGGCCGACGCGATGGGTATCAAACTCATGTCGATCGGCTTCTTCATTAAACCCTCCGACGCACTGATCTGGCGCGACGCCATGGCGACCAACGCCCTGCGCCAGATGATCCACCAGACCAAATGGGGCGGGCTGGACTTCCTGCTCGTCGATCTTCCTCCCGGCACGGGCGGCGTGCATCTGGCCGTCATTTCGGAGTTGAAGGTCACGGGTGCGGTGATCGTCTCGACACCCCAGCAGGTAGCCGTGGCCGACGTGCGGCGCGGCGTGGAGATGTTCCGCGCCGACAAGATCGAAATTCCCGTCGTGGGCATCATCGAGAACATGGCCTGGTTTACCCCGAAGGAACTCCCCGAAAACCGTTATTACATCTTCGGCCACGGGGGTGCGCGCGCCTTCGCCGAGCAGAACGACGTGCCTTTCTTGGGCGATATTCCGATCGTTCAATCCGTTATGGACGGATCGGAAGAGGGGCGTCCGGCCGCGGGAACCGATCCGGCCGTCGAATCCCTCTATCGTTCGATCGCCGAAAAAGTTGTTGAAAACATGGCGAAAACCTGTTGAGAAGTTGTGTACAATCCCGCAATAACTCGTAATAAAAAAGAGGGTCGAAAAGTTGCAGAATCGCACAGAACACCGTGTGTACGAAACTTCGGAAAAACCAAGAAAAAGTTTTGAAAACTTGTTGCGCCGCCCGACCCGCCGAAAGATGAAGGAATGTTGAGAAAAAATAACTGTCGACATGTTGAAAAGAGTTACGGACAATTGTCGATTACTTTTGAATTTTCAGTTCAACGATCTACCGTTCAATAATTTGAATGAAAAGAAGGAAAAACAGTAATCGACAAATGCCACTGCGGAACCGGCATAACTTTTTCCGCGGAAAACTTATCGACATTGTCAACAGGCATTATTAATCTTCTTTTTCTTTATTAAATTAAAATTGAATTAAAAAATAAAAACAAAAGATGGTCGATAACCTCCTCTCCCGCATCGAAGAGCTCAAACGCCGCAAGGGAGCCGTGATCCTCGCCCACTATTATACGCTGCCCGAAGTGCAGGCCGTTGCCGATTTTCTGGGCGACTCGCTCGCGCTGTCGATCGAAGCGCAGAAGGTGGAGGCCCGCACGATTCTCTTCGCGGGCGTACATTTCATGGCCGAGACGGCCAAGGTGCTCTGTCCCGACAAGAAGGTGCTCATCCCCGTGCCCGAAGCGAGCTGCTCGCTGGCCGACGGCTGCGAGGCCGAGGCGTTCCGCCGCTTCCGCGCCCGCTACCCCGGCCATACGGTGGTTTCGTACGTCAATACGTCGGTGGAGATCAAGGCGCAGACCGACGTCTGCTGCACGTCGTCCAACGCCTTGAAGGTCGTCGAGTCGATTCCGGCCGAACAGCCGATCCTCTTCGCACCCGACCGCAATCTGGGCGCCTACGTGCAGAAACTCACGGGACGCACCAACATGGTGCTGTGGGACGGCGCCTGCCACGTGCACGAGGAGTTTTCGCTCGAAAAACTGCTCGCATTGCGCGAGGAGCACCCTGCGGCCGAGGTCGTCGCGCATCCCGAATGCCGCGCCTATATCACGGCGGTAGCCGATTTCGTCGGTTCGACGGCAGCGATCCTCGACTATTGCGGCCGCAGCGACGCCCAGGAGTTCATCGTCGTGACCGAAGCGGGCATCCTCGCGGAGATGCAGCGCCGCTATCCCCGCAAACGCTTTATTCCGGCGCCTCCCGACGACGATACGTGCGGCTGCAACAACTGCTTCTACATGAAGATGGTGACGCTCGAACGCATCGCCGCCTGTCTGGAAAACGAGTCGCCCGAGGTGGTGATCGACGAGCAGGTGCGGCGCGCCGCCGAGCGGTCGATCCGCCGCATGATCGAGATCGGCTGACGGCGCGGTGCGGCGGCCCGTTTGCGGTCGTCTTCGCCGTCTGCGGATCGGACAGGGAAAAATAAATGACAGATCAATACCTATGAAAAAATTTTCGATGTTTTTGTTCGCGGCATTCTTCGCCGCGACGGCGGCTGCCGACGAGGGAATGTGGCTGCTGCCCTATTTGCAAAAGATGAATATCGCCGACATGCGGGCCAAGGGGTGCGAACTCTCGGCCGAGGAGATTTATGCCGCCGACCGTTCGTCGCTCAAAGATGCGATCGTCATCTTCGGCGCGGGATGTACGGGCGAGGTGGTCTCGCCCGATGGGTTGCTGCTGACGAACCATCACTGCGGCTACGGCGCCATCCAGTCGCTGTCGTCGGTCGAGCACGACTTTCTGAAAAACGGATTCTGGGCGCGTTCGCGTGCCGAGGAGCTTCCCGCCCCCGGACTCGAAGTGCGTTTCGTCCGCCGTATCGCCGACGTGACGGCCGACGTGCTGGGTGCCGTGCCGTCGACGGCCATGGGCGAGGAGCGCGCCGAACTGGTGAAGAAACAGGTCGCCGAGGTGCGCAAACGCTTCGGCAAGGAGTACCCCGGCATGGAGATCTCGGTCAAACCCTTCTTCGGCGGCAACCAGTATTTCGCCTTTGCGATGGAGGTATACAAGGATATCCGTCTGGTGGGTACGCCCCCCAATTCGATCGGCAAGTTCGGCGGCGACACCGACAACTGGATGTGGCCGCGCCATACGGGCGATTTCTCGATGTTCCGCATCTACGCCGGCAAGGACAACCGTCCGGCGGAGTATTCGACGAAGAATGTCCCCTATCGCGCCGACGAATACCTGCGCATTTCGCTCGACGGGTACGACGAGGGAGATTTCGCCATGATCATGGGCTTCCCCGGCTCGACGCAGCGTTACATGACCTCGTATGAAATCGACCGGATGCTCACGATCACCAACCCGCAGCGCATCTTCATCCGCGGCGAGCGGCAGAAGATCCTGGCCGAAGACATGCTCGCGAGCGACAAGGTGCGCATCCAGTACGCCTCGAAATACGCCCAGTCGTCGAACTATTGGAAGAATGCCATGGGGATGTCGCGCGGCATCGAACGGCTCGACGTGAAGCGCAAGAAGCAGGAGCAGGAACGCGCCTTCCAGCAATGGGCCGAGGCGAACAGCGTAGACGGGGAGCGTTACGACGAGGCGTTGGGGATGATCCGCGACGCGATAGCTGCGAGCAACGAAGCCTATGCTGCACAGCAGTACCTCAACGAGGCGTTGCAGCGCTCGGTCGAAATTATGACGCCGGCCTCCTACGTGATCGCCGCGGTCGGCAAGAAGGGCAAGAAGCTTGAAGATCCGGAGGCGCTCAAAGAGCGGCTGCGCGGCTTCTACAAGGACTACAATCCCGCTACCGACCGTCGTGTGGCGCGCCGCATGTTCGAACTGGTGATGGAGCATGTCAAGGAGTTGCCCGACGTATTCGTTGCGGCCGAAGGGCAGTTCGACGATCTGGACGCCGCGGTCGATTACCTCTACGACAATTCGGTGTTCGCCGACGAGACGCGGGCGTTGGAGTTCGTGGACCGCTTTTCGCGCGAACGGCTCGACGAAGACCCTGCGGCGCTGCTGGCGCTGTCGGTAACGGGCAAGATGCTCGAATTGCAGCAGGCGCAGAAGGAGGCGAACCGCAACTACGCCGACGGACATCGTCTCTATATCGAAGGGTTGATGAGGCAGTACCCCGACCGCGCGTGGGCGGCGGACGCCAACTTCACGATTCGCCTTACTTACGGGCAGGTGCTGCCCTACGATCCGGCCGACGGCGTGACCTACCACTACTATACGACGTTGCGCGGCGTCATGGAGAAGGAGGACCCGAAGAATCCGACGGAGTTCTCCGTGCCCGACAAGCTCAAAGAACTCTATGCCGCGCAGGATTTCGGCGCCTATGCCAACGGGCGGGGCGAACTGCCGGTCGCTTTTCTGGCGAATCTCGACATTACGGGCGGCAACTCCGGTTCGCCGATCATGAACGGCCGCGGCGAGCTGCTGGGGCTGGCCTTCGACGGCAACTGGGAGGCGATGTCGGGCGACGTGGCTTTCGAGCCGGCGTTGCAACGCACTATTTCGGTCGATATCCGCTACGTGATGTTCATCATCGACAAGTTCGCCGATGCGGGATATCTGGTGCGCGAGATGACGCTCGTGCGTGACGGCAAGCCCGTTGCGGAGTGATCTCGGAAAACGTATTTCGAACGGCGGAAGGAAGTCTCCTTCCGCCGTTTTTTCACGGGAAACGGAAAGATCGATCCTGCTTGAACCGTAGATTTGCAGGGGATGAATCATCTTTTATAAAACGTCGCTGTTCCCTGCTTTCCGATTACCGTCGCTTCATCCGCTATTTTCGCAGTGCGATCCGGCAGGCCGGAGGCCTGCTGAATCGAGTATAGAAGAATTACATCGGAATAAACCATCGTTGCGTGGAGCGCACAACAGCCTCCGCATTGCACCGGAGGAGGCAACAGATCGGACAAAGGATGGAACGCCTGGAGCGATCGTGCGACAAGCGGAGTCTTTCGTGATCGCTCAGTGACAGCCTTTGTCCGATCCCGACGGAGGTGCCCTGCGGACACTTTTGGCGCCAAAAGGTGGTAAACTTGCTCCTTGCAGGAAACGCCGAATCGAAAGTACGGGATACTTCCCGAAGTAAGAATCGATTTCTTCTGTGCTTTTGAATCAAGCCAAAGTATCAAAAGATAAACCGCGGCGAAAACATTTGTTTTTTTATGATTCCGGACAAAAACAGGATCGAAAACCGGCGTTTTTCATTTTAAATTTTTACCTTTGCTTTCAGATCATAAGATATCTCCAATGAAATCTTAAAACTTTTAGTCGATGTACGGGAAAATCAAGGAATATCTCCAACGGGAACTCGCTGATATCAAGGCGGCGGGACTGTATAAGACCGAACGGGTGATCGCCTCTCCGCAGCGTGCCGAGATCGAAGTCGCGGGCCGCTCCGTGCTGAATTTCTGCGCCAACAACTATCTGGGTCTTTCGGACGACGAACGCCTGATCGAAGCGGCCAAACGGGCCATGGACGAGCGGGGTTTCGGCATGTCGTCGGTGCGGTTCATCTGCGGCTGCCAGGATATTCACAAGGAGCTGGAACGTGCGATCGCCGATTATTTCGGCACGGAGGACACGATTCTCTACGCCGCCTGCTTCGACGCCAACGGCGGCGTTTTCGAGCCGCTCTTCACGGAGCAGGACGCCATCATCTCGGATGCGCTGAACCACGCCTCGATCATCGACGGCGTGCGGCTCTCGAAGGCGGTGCGCTACCGCTACGCCAATGCCGATATGGAGGCGTTGGAGGATTGCCTCAAACGTGCGCAGGCGCAGCGCTTCCGCGTGATCTGCACCGACGGGGTCTTCTCGATGGACGGCAATGCCGCTCCGCTGGACGAGATATGTCGCCTGGCGCGGCAGTACGACGCGCTGGTGATGGTCGACGAGTGCCACTCGGCCGGCGTGCTGGGCGCTACGGGGCGCGGCATCACGGAACTTTACGATCTGCGCGGCGAGGTCGACATCCTGACCGGTACGCTGGGCAAGGCTTTCGGCGGCGCCGTGGGCGGATTTACGACGGGCCGCCGCGAGATCATCGACATGCTGCGGCAGCGGTCGCGGCCCTACCTCTTCTCCAACTCGCTGCCCCCTGCCGTGGTGGGCGCCGGCATCGAACTGTTCAAGATCCTCGGCCAGAGCAACGAACTGCACGACCGGCTGGTGGCCAACGTGGAGCATTTCCGTGCGGGGATGATGGCCGCCGGATTCGACATCAAGCCCACGCAGTCGGCCATCTGCGCCGTGATGCTCTACGACGCCAAGCTGTCGCAGGATTTCGCTGCGCGTTTGCAGGAGGAGGGCGTATTCGTCACGGGGTTCTACTACCCCGTCGTACCGAAGGGGCAGGCGCGCATCCGCGTGCAGGTCTCGGCGGGACATACCGTCGAACAGCTCGACCGCTGTATCGCCGCCTTCGTCAAGGTGGGCAGGGAACTGAATGTGTTACAATAAGAATAAGGAGGAATTATGTCACAGGTTGTTATCGACGCGATCGATCGGAAAATTCTCAAATATCTGATTACCAATGCGCGTATGCCCTTTCTGGAAATCGCCCGCAAATGCGGCATTTCGGGAGCGGCCATCCACCAGCGCATCAAGAAGCTCGACGAGTCGGGGGTGATCCTCGGCAGCCGGCTGGTGGTCGATCCCAAGATGCTCGGTTTCGACGTCTGCGCCTACATCGGCATCCGCTTGCAGGACGTGTCGATCCTCATGCAGACGGTCGACCGGCTCAAACAGATTCCCGAAATCGTGGAGTGCCATTTCATCACGGGGACGTACAACCTTTTCGTGAAATTGTACTGCGTCGACAACGAGCACCTGATGACGACGCTCTGCGACCGGATTCTGGCCATTCCGGGCATTTCGACCACACAGACCTACATCTCGCTGAACGAAGCGTTCCAGCGTCAGATTTACGTCGATTGCCTCCACGATTGACCGCAGCAAGACGGACGGAAGTTCGGAGCGGACGTTTCGGCGTCCGTTCGGTGTGAAAACACGATCCGACGGGCCGAAATGAAGCGTCATTCCGGCCCGCTTCGTGAAAAAGGATAAACGTATGACGAAGATAAGACTTACCAAGGAGTTCTCGTTCGAGGCGGCGCACCTGCTCGAAGGTTACGACGGTGCGTGCCGCGAAATACACGGCCATTCGTACCGGTTGTTCGTGACCGTGCGAGGCGTTCCGGTCTGCGACGGACGGAATCCCAAGCTGGGCATGGTCATGGATTTCGGGCAGCTCAAACGGATCGTCGGCGAAGAGGTGGTGCAGCGGCTCGACCACGCCTTCGTCATGCGCCGCACGCCTGCCGGCGAGGCGTTTGCGGAAGCGCTCGGCACGCGGTTCGAACGGATTGTGTGCGTCGATTACCAGCCGACGTGCGAGAACATGCTCGCCGACTTCGCCGCCCGCATCGCGCCGCGGCTGCCCGAAGGAGTGGAACTTTATGCGCTCCGACTCCACGAGACGGCCACCTCCTACGCCGAGTGGGTCGCCGACGACAACAACTAACGGTGCCGGCAGCCGGCCGCGCAACCTGTGCCCGACCGGACTGCGGCGCCACAAATCGGATAGTGATGAAAAAACTGTTTCTGGTCGATGCCTACGCACTGATCTATAAATACTATTATGCGTTTCTGACGCGGCCGATGCGCAACCGTACGGGGATGAATACGTCGGTCGTTTTCGGTTTCGTGAAGTTCCTGCGCGACATCCTCAAACGCGAAAATCCCGACCTGCTGGGTGTGGCGTTCGATCCAAAGGGCGGAAGTTTCCGCCGCGAACTCTACCCCGAATACAAGGCCAACCGTCCCGCCACGCCGGAGGACATCGCTCTGTCGATCCCCTATATCAAGCGGATTCTGGATGCGATGTGCGTGCCGGTGCTCGAAGTCGAGGGGTTCGAGGCCGACGACGTGATCGGTACCCTGTCGCAGAAGGCTGCCGCCGAAGGGTACGAGGTCTTCATGGTGACGCCCGACAAGGATTACGGGCAGCTCGTGCGCCCCTGCTGCAAGCTCTACAAGCAGAAGGGCGACGGCATCGAGATCGTCGACTGCGACGCCATCCGCGCACATTACGGATTCGACGATCCGACGCTCGTGCGCGACGTGCTGGCGTTGTGGGGCGATGCCTCGGACAATATTCCCGGCGTGCCGGGCATCGGCGAGAAGGGTGCCTGCAAGCTGGTGCAGACGTGGGGAACGGTCGAGAACATTCTCTCCAACGTGGAGCGGATCAAGGGCAGGCAGGGCGAGAGCATCGCCGCGTGGGGCGACAAATTGCTGCTTGCCAAGAGGCTCACGACGATCCGGCTGGACGTGCCGATCGAATTCCGTCCCGAGGAGTTGACGATGTGTCCGCCCAATCTGGACGAACTGCGTGCGCTCTTCGCCGAACTGGATTTCACGATGTTCCTGCGCGATCTGCAAAACGTGGCGCCGCTCGAAGAGAGCGACGGGCCGCGGCAGGACCCGCAGCGTCAGCTGGCCGAGATGGCGCGGGCCAAATCGGCTGCCGCCAAGAAGGCGGCGCTGGTCGGGCAGGGCGATCTCTTCGCGCCGGCCGATCCGGCGCCTGCGGCGGCAGCGCCCGTGGAGGACGATGAGGAGGTCGACGAAACGGATGCGCTGCCTGCCGAACCCGAGATGGAGAGTGCGCAGACGACGCCCCACGACTACCGGATCGTCCGCACGGCCGACGAACTGCGCGCGATGATCGCCGAGATACGCCGTTATCCGGAGTTCTGTTTCGATACGGAGACGACCGGTTTCGATCTCTTCAACGACCGCATCGTGGGCATGTCGTTCGCCGTCGTGCCGCACGAGGCCTGGTATGTGCCCTGCGACGAACGTTCGACGCCGGAGTATGCCGGGCTGCTGCGTCCGTTGTTCGAGGACGAAACGATCGCCAAGATCGGCCAGAACATCAAGTTCGATCTGATGGTGCTGCGGCGTATCGGTCTGGCGGTGAGGGGCCCGAAGTACGATACGATGATCCTCCATTATCTGCTCGATCCCGAGTCGCGCCATAACATGAATGCACTGGCGGCCAAGTACCTAAACTATAAGCCGATCGAGATCGAAACGCTCATCGGGCGCGGGCCGCGTCAGCTGACGATGGATCTGGTGGGCGTGGAGCGCGTGGCCGAGTATGCGGCCGAGGACGCCGACGTGACGCTGCGGCTCAAACGGGCGCTGCTTCCCCAGATCGAGGAGGCGGGGCTGCACGATCTCTATTTCGACATCGAGGAGCCGATGATCGAGGTGCTGGCCGACGTCGAGATGGCCGGCGTGCGCATCGACTGCGACGCGCTGGCGCATTACGCCGTGGAACTGAACCGCCGCATGGCGCAGCTCGAAGCCGATATCCGCAGCGAAGCGGGCGAGGCGTCGCTCAACATCAACTCCACACGGCAGTTGGGCGAGGTGCTTTTCGCCAAAATGTGCATCGCCGAGAAGCCCAAGATGACGCGCACGAAGCAGTTCAGCACCGACGAAGAGTATCTGCAAACATTCGCGCACAAACACCGGATCATCGATCTGATCCTCGAATACCGCGGCGTGAAGAAGCTCCTTTCGACCTACGTCGAGGCACTGCCGCAGCTGGTCAACCGCCGCACGGGAAAGATCCATACCTCGTTCAATCAGGCCGTGACGGCTACCGGACGGTTGTCGTCGACCAATCCCAACTTGCAGAACATTCCGATCCGCGACGAGCTGGGCAAGCCCATTCGCCGCGCCTTCATCCCGTCGGACGATGACCATGTGCTGCTGTCGGCCGATTACAGTCAGGTCGAGTTGCGCCTGATGGCGCATCTGAGTGGCGACGAGGCGCTGATCGCGGCATTCGAGCACGGCGAGGACATCCATGCCGCGACGGCCGCGCGGCTCTTCGGCAAACCGATCGATACGGTGACGGGCGACGAGCGGCGCAAGGCCAAGACGGCCAATTTCGGCATCATCTACGGCATCTCGGCCTTCGGGTTGAGCCAACGGCTCGACATTCCGCGCAAGGAGGCCAAAGAGATCATAGAGGGCTATTTCGCCTCCTACCCCAAGGTGAAGGAGTATATGGAGCATGTGGTCGAGCGGGCGCGCGAGGTGGGTTACGTGACGACGATCTTCGGGCGGCGGCGTTACCTGAACGACATCGCGTCGCGCAATGCCGTGGCGCGCGGGCTGGCCGAACGCAATGCCGTCAACGCCCCTATTCAGGGCAGTGCGGCCGACATCATGAAGATCGCGATGGTGCATATCGCCGAAGCGTTCCGCCGCGAAGGAATCCGCTCGCAGATGATTTTGCAGGTGCACGACGAAGTGGTGATCGACACGCTGCGCAACGAGTTGGACCGCGTGCGCGAAATCGTCACCGAGGCGATGGAGCAGGCGGCGCATCTCAAAGTGAAACTGATCGCCGAATGCGGTGTGGGCGAGAACTGGCTCGACGCACACTGATCCGGCGGCGTACGTCCGGCATCCCCTTCTCCGATAGAAAGCCCCCTGCCGCAATGCTGCGGCAGGGGGCTTTCTATCGGAGAAGGCGCTCCGTCAGCGGACGACGTGCGCCGTCCGTTTGAGCGGTGCGGCCGGTGTTACGACACGCAGCATGACCGGTGTACTTTGCGTTCCGGCGTCGGCGGTCACGAATCCGAGGTCGCTGATCGGGGAAATGCCGCTGAGAGAGGGCGTGATGCTCTTGCGGAAGACGGGGCCGTAGTGGCCTTCGGCGTCCTGCGCCACGGCGAGGATATAGGCCTTCGCGTTCCAAGTGAGGCCGTAGCGGCGCTCTTCTCCGTCGGGGGTTCCCTGTGTCACGAGGTATTGGATCAGCAGGTCGTCGGTGTAGAGTTCCGTGTCGCCCACGTCGGTGCCCGTGTAGAGCGTGTACCATTTGACGGCGTCGGCCGAATGGAGGACCTTGGCGGGGAGGTAGGCTTTGTTGTTGTAATTCTTATAGGTCACGTCGTCGATTGCATAAAGTTCGCTGCCGTTGTAGTATTTCTCGAATTCGACGGTGGCGGTAGCGGTCGATACGACGGCGGCTTCGGTGGTGAAAGCGGGGCTTACTGCCGGTGTGGCCGTGGCATTGCCTGCGGCGTCGACGCAGGCCGCCCACACGTAGTAGGTCGTGGCGGGTTTGAGCTGCTCATAGTCGAACCACTGGTCGCCGCGCACGCCGATGACCGAAACGACCTCCTCCGGCGTGGTGAAGAAGTCGTCGATCTGGCCTTTGATGTAATCGGCCAGATAGCTCCGGATGCCCTCGGCGTTGCCGCCGTATTTCTTATATTCGGCGTCGGTGACGATGTCCCAGATGTAGCGGACGCTCTTGTCGGAGGGTTCGACCTGAATCGAAGCGCTGCGCGCCGTGACGCCGGAAATGTCGAAGGCGAAGGTGTTGGCCGTGGGATCGCCCTCCGGATCGGTAGTGAACTTGTGTTTGGTCAGTTCGGTCGCAGCCGCTCCGTCGGCATAGCCGAATGCCAGCACATAGTAGTCGGTGCCGGGGACGAGCGTGCCGAAGTCGCCGCTCGACGTAATGGTCGTAGGGCCCGTGTAGGTGAACCATTCGGCCATGGAGCCGTAGAGATTGAGTATCTCGGAGATAATCGCGTCGTCGGTCATCGCATCGCAGACGGCAGCCTCCTTCACCTCGGCGAAGTAGGGGACTTCGGCCGCCAGCGGCGTGATGTCGATGACCGTGTTGTCGAAGCTCTTTTCCTTGACCTCGAAGGTGAAGGCCGCAGGCCCTGCGGGCGGTTCGACGGCGAAGGCTTCGCTCAGGGCGATGTCGCCCGTGAACTCCTTGCCGTCGTATCCCGCCACGACGATTTTGTAGGAGGTGACGGGCGTGAGCGTTTCGGCGATAGTGAACTCCTCGGTGCCGGTGTGGAGCCGTTCGTCGAGGTCGTCGAGCGACGCGATCTGCCTGAGCAGCGTGGCGGTGGGGATTCCCAGCAGCGACGCCTCGCTGTGGATGCCGCAGTAGTAGGTCGCCGTTTCGTCGGAGGGCGTGACCTTCACCGCAGCTCCTTGTTCGGAGGTTTCTCCGAGGGTAATAGTGTAAGTTACAGGCTCTTTTACGGGCGGATCACCCCCCCCCTCGGGGTCGGGGTCATTGGTTTCGGAACAGCCGCCCGAAGCGGATAACAGGATTGCGGCCGTGAGAAGCCGGAGCAGAGAAAGCGATTTTTTCATATTGAACATTGAATAAAGGGTGAGAAATGTTCCATAAAGGTAAGAAAAAATATCGGAACGAAAAGAGAGAAATCCCGGAATCGGGCGACTCGGGGATTTCTTGGTTAGGTTAGTTAGGTTAATGAGATGCGGAGATTTCCGCTTTGTGTAAGACAAAAATAAAGAGGATTTTTCAATAATCCAAATATTTCGTAATGAATTTATCGATAAATCCGTTCTTTTCCGACAAATCGTATCGAAATTTTTTAAATACGGATTAAATTATAATTTTTTAAAATCTGTTTCGGCAGCGTGCCGGCGACCTTCGCCGAGCGTGGGAAGACGGCACGCTCCGGATACGCGCAACGGCCGGGAATCATCGTTCCCGGCCGTTGCGCTCGATTTCGTGTGTTTCAGGCTTTCGCCGCTGCGATTTCGGGAGTAGGCTTCAATTCGGCATTGTGCCGGCTGCGATAGGTCGCCGGCGTCATCCCGTATTCCTTCTTGAAGAGCTTGATGAAATGCGACGTGTTGGGAAACGCGCACTCGCTGCCGATCTGCGAAATGGACTTCGAGGTCGAGATCAGCAACATGCGCGCGTGCATGAGCCGCTGGCGGATGAACCACTGGTGCGGCGGCATCAGGAACACCCGTTTGAACTCCTTCTTGAACGAAGTGAGCGACCGGTTGCAGAGCGCGGCCAGTTCGTCGATCGAAATATCGTCGAAAATGTGGTCGTACATCAGTTGTTCGAAATTCTCCTTCGCCGTGTCGATGTTGCCGAGGATCTTGCTGCGCAGACAGCATTCGTCGTGCGAGACGATCAGGTAGACCAGTTCGGTCATCTTGATGTTTTCCGCCGTTTCGTCGTGGAGGAACCCTTCGCCGCGGAGGTAGTTGGCCGTATTGCTGAAAAATCCTTTCAACAGTTGCCATGCCGGCGTCGAAACGGCGTTGGCGCCCTGGCATTCGGGACATGCGTGGTTGTAGGAAATGTTCAACCCGTAGGTGAGGTTGAGGTACATCAGGATCTTGTGCAGATCCGCCGGTTGGTAGTAGAAGAGAATCTGTTCGAAGGTATTGCTTTCGTCGGGCACCTCTTCGGTGTAGTGCGTGCCGATTCCGAGGAAGAATACGTCCCCTTTCGAGATAGTCTGCCGTTTGTCTCCGTTATAAATGTGCTTCTCTCCGCGGACGATATATCCGATCGCATAACGCGACAGCGTGTGCGACTGGACTCCGTTGTGGAAATGCTCGACGAATTTCACGATCATCGGTAAACCGGAGCTGTGGCGTTCGTAATTTGCCATAAGATTTAATTTTAATTACAACTACTTAAAAGAGGCTCTCCATATGCTTGCAAGACAAATGTATAATAAAACATTGTATTATACAATGCGTAATTGTACAAATGTATCGCCAAACGATACAAAAATCCATATTTGCTACTATTGAGACTTTTCGTGTCTCTATATCAGGCCGAGAACGAGGCTCAGTAAAATAAGAACCGTATAGAACATCGATGCGGCCGCACTGTTGAATTTGGTCAGCACGACGGGGATGAGCGTAGCCGCGGCCGGTGCCGCAAGGGTCAGTGTAACCGGTGAAGAATACGGTACAAAATAGATGCCGGCCACGACGCACAAGACGTATAAATTGTAAAAAAGGATATTACGCGGTTTGGTTTTCAGCGTACGGATATCCAGCAGGACGCCGGTGGCAGAACAGATCAGCAAAAAGAAAATCACTCCCCATGCGATGAGCGAAAAGAGCGTATTCCCGTCGAAAAATCGGTATCCCGAATCGCTCGTTATCGCCGCTGCGACCTGCCGCACGGGGCCGTCGAATCTCCCGCCTGCCGCCCAATGGATGAAACCGGCGAAAAAGAGCGGCAGGATCGCGCCTGACAGCGCGACGACCGCTTCGCGCAGCGTGCGCCGGAAAAGCAGGACGACGAGCGGGATGAGCAGCAGCAGTCCCGCGCCCGGCGCATAGAGCAGCGGGATCAGCCCCACGTAGAGCGATCCCCGAAACATCCGGTCGAAACAGTAGTGGCGGTGAAAACTGTTGTAGTAGTTGCGCGATGCGAGTGCCAGCAGCAGCAGCGTGAGGCTCTGCGTCAGGTAGTCGCTGCTCAGCAGAACGCCGCAGCTCACGACGCCGAAGAGCGGCATGGCCAGGAAGCAGCGGGTCGCGTAGAGTTCGGCGCGGACGCTGCTGCGGCCGATGAGGAATCCGGCCACGAAGAGCATGACGATGCTCGCTGCCGCCGACAGCAGCGGCCATGACAGGCGGAGCGCTGCGGTATAGTATCCCAGCGGGGCGCTGACGGCCGGAATTTCGCCGGCGAAACGCTGTGTGACCCATGCGCGCACGAATGCGACGATCACGACCACGAGGAACGTGAAGGTCGCTACGGGAAGCGGTTGCCGGATGATGTCGCCGAATTTCATACGCAGACAAAAGTAGCGAAAAATGACGAATGGTCGCAAATAATTCGTAACTTTGTTCCTCCTCGGATCCATCTGCGGGGCGATCGGAAGATGTTGGAAACCTGTTATCAGTACGAACGGATCGAAGCCGGCTGCGACGAAGCGGGCCGGGGGTGTCTGGCCGGTGCGGTCTTCGCGGCGGCCGTGATTCTGCCGCCCGATTTCCACGATCCGCTGCTCAACGATTCGAAGCAGATGAGCGAGCGCAACCGCGACCGGCTCCGGCCGATCATCGAACGCGAGGCGGTGGCGTGGGCCGTCGCTGCCGTCCCGCCCGAACGCATCGACGAAATCAACATCCTCAACGCCTCGTTCGAGGGGATGTGTCGGGCGGTCGGGGAGTTGCGCACACGCCCCGAATTTCTCGCCATCGACGGCAACCGCTTCCGTTCGTCGCTCGATATTCCCTATCGGTGTATCGTCAAGGGCGACGGCAAGTACGCCGACATCGCGGCGGCGTCGGTGCTGGCCAAGACACACCGCGACGAGTATATGCGGCGGTTGGCCGAAGAGTTCCCCCAGTACGGCTGGGCGAAGAACAAGGGCTACCCTACGCGCGAACACCGTCTCGCCGTGAGTCGTTACGGGGTGACGCCCTATCACCGGCTGACGTTCAATCACGAATCGGGGCAGCTGGAACTTTTCTGATCGGGTCGGCCGGGGATGTGCGGCTACCCTATTTTATCGTATTTCGAGGAATCGGACAGACAGACGATCGACGTGGGAATGCGGACGCTGTTGTTTCGCCCGCTTGTGCTGCGTGGCCGCTTCTGCAAGAGGGGCGGAGCGGGACGGCTGCGGTCGCGGGAGAAGGGACGGGTTCCACCGCCGAAAGGCAAGTCTGTGCGCACGGTCCGAGTTCGGGTGCGGTCGGGCACGGCGTTCCGCCGGCATACGGCCGCTCCGTGTCGCGGAGCAATCCTCGACGGGGTTCGAGCCGCTCCGGTCGGGACCGCGCGAGTTCTTCCGAACGATGGTGCGGATGTGATCGCGGCATATAAAAAACGATCCGATGCAGCTGCATCGGATCGTTTTCGTATAGGATCGGGAATTTAATATCCCATCGACTTCGAAGCGGCGTAAGAGAGCTTCAAGGCGTTTGCCCGGCGAAGTTCCTGCTTCACGTCGGTGATGATACCCATTTTCGTCTGGTCGTCGGCTTTCAGACACACGGTCATCAGCGCTCGGTCCGACTCGTTGAGTTTGTCGCGTTCGGCGGCGATGAAGTCCAGAATATCCTTCTCCGTACGATACGAGTCGTTGAGTTGGATACGGGGCGCCGTACCGAATTTAGCCTGCATGATCGGCGTAGGCTGGCCGATGTGGATGAAGCTGACGAGCGATTTCTTCTCCAATTTCTGCACCTCGGTCGCGGTCGGAAGCTTGTAGCGAACCAACAGCTCCTGATCGCGCATCGTGGTCGAAATCATGAAGAAGAACAGGATCATGAAGATCACGTCCGGAAGCGATGCCGTCGAGATCGGGGGCAGACTTTTGCCGCCCTTCTTTTTCATTACTGCCATTACTTCTTTCCTCCCACGTTACGCGGCTCGGCCTCCGAGATCTTCAGCGGAACCGCCTTGGTTAATATATTTCGCTGATCTTCGTTCAGATCTTCGAATTTCACTCCGAACTTGCGCATGGCCACCTCGTTGCGCACCTCGTTGAAGGCGCGTGTCAACTCGTTCTGCACCATGATGTAGGTTTCGTAACTGGTGCCGCGGTCCGTTTGGAGGGAGATCACGCCCAGGCTGACGGGATAGTTCCACTTGCTGCCGTCGGGAAGTTCGAACTCCTTCACCTCTTTTTCGGGGAGGTTTTCGTCTTCCATCGGGTTGAGGATAAACTCCTTGGCCTTGTCTTTCAGCTGGTGGATGTCCATTTGCTGGCCGCCCGCCATGATGTTGTTACCTTTCGAAACGAATACCAAGAGAAGGTTGCGTTCCTTCACCTTGACATCCTCCTGTTTCTGGTTGGGATCGGGCATCGGCGGCAAGACGCGCGTCAGACCCGTATCCGTGTTCATGGTAGTGGCGACAAGGAAGAAAATCAGCAGCAAGAAGGCGATGTCGGCCATCGAACCGGCATTGATCTCCTGTACTTTTCTTTTATCTCCTGCCATTGTTTACTCCTCTCTTATTTGAATAATTTCGCAACCTCCGAATAGAGAGCGACAACGACTGCCGCGATCATTGCGACATAGGTTACGATGATACCGCAGTCGGCGATCACCGTCGGAGTGCGAGGGAAGACGCCGCCGCTGGCGAAATCCGGGATCACGGTGTCGTGGCTGGCAGCGATGAAATAGGATACCAGTACCACTACGACGATCAAGGCGAACGAAAGGAGCGTCCCCTTGACTCCCGCGGGGTTCTGAATCATACCGAAGATGGCGCAGAAGATAGCGGAAGCAATCGCCAGAGCCAGCAGGACGTAACACCAGATCAGGTTCAGGCTGATCGAAGCCTCCGAACCCCCTGTGGCTATTGCGTAGATTCCGAGAACCGCCATCACGGCCAGCAGAACACCCAATATGATATTTAAAATCTTCTTCATAATTGAATAATGTTCTTTTTACGCTGGATTATTTCTTGTTGTAAGCCGTCAGGATGTCGGTCAGCGTGATCGACGTATCTTCCATTTCGTTTACGAGCGAATCGATCTTCGAAACGATATAGTTGTAGAACAGCTGAAGAATAACCGCAGCGATCAGACCCATGAGGGTCGTCAACAGGGCGACCTTGATACCGCCGGCAACCAGCGTCGGGGAGATGTCGCCCGCAGCCTGGATGGCGTCGAATGCGTCGATCATGCCGACGACGGTACCCATGAATCCCAACATCGGCGACAGTGCGATGAACAGACCGATCCACGTCAGGCCCGACTCCATCTGGCCCGTCTGAACCGAACCGTAGGATACGATCGACTTCTCGACGGCGTCGAGGCCCTGGTTGTAACGCAGAAGACCCTGATAGTAGATCGAAGCGATCGGGCCGCGGGTGTTGCGGGCAACCTCCATGGCAGCGTCGATGCCGCCGTTTTTGAGCGCCTCTTCGATCTGTGCGATGAATTTCTTCGAGTTGATCGTCGAGAACGACAGGTAGAGAATACGCTCGATGGCGACAGCCAGACCGATGATCAGGAAGATCAGGATCGGGAGCATCCAGCCCCAGCCGCCTTCGAGGAACTTCTGCATCATCACGTGGTGCATCGACTCGCCAGCGATCGTGGCTTCGGCGTCGACATCGGCGACGGTCGTCGTTTCGGCAACGGCTGCCTGCTCGGTTGCAGCTGCCTGCTCGGTTGCGGCTCCTTCGTTTGCGTTGTCCTGAGCGAAGGCATCAACAGTGCCAAGCGAGAACATGGCCACTGACAGAATCAAAAAAAGTTTTTTCATACGATTAATTAATTAATAAAATTTGTTTAGTGTTTTTTGCTATTGCTTGCTGTTGTTTTAAGTTCGGTTTTGGGTCTTATTCCGTCAATTTTTTTCGGTTATTTTTCATTTTCCGTCCGTTTTCGCCCGAAATGCTTCGTTCCACCGGTTTCAGGCAAGTTTCCCGTTACATGACGACTCTGCCTGACAAAAATCTGAGAATCAATATTTTGTCTTGCGTTTCGTCTGGTCTGCAACCGGTGAGTCTTTCATTTTGGCAGCTAAACTGTGCGAAATATAGAAAAAAAATTCGGTTTATGCAATGCCGGCATCGGTAAATTCTCCGCGCAAAGCGTGTCGCAGAAGTCGCTGCGTCCGTTCTGCGGGGAGATTTTGCCCCAGCACGTACATCAGTTTGGCGACGGCCGCCTCGGTGGTGATGTCGTGGCCGCAGATGACGCCGGCCTCCTGCAACTGCCGGCCGGTTTCGTAGAGCTCCATGGCGACCCTGCCGCCGCTGCACTGCGTCACGTTCATGACGAGCAGGCCCCGTGCGACGGCTTCGCGCACGGCGCGGATGAATTCCGGTGCCGTGGGGGCGTTGCCGGCGCCGTAGGTTTCCAGCACTACGGCCCGCAGCCCTTCGATCGAGAGCATGGCGCGGAGCACCTGTTCGCGCAGACCGGGAAAAAGGCGGATGACCAGCACGCGGTCGTCCAGTGCTGCGGCGACCCGGAGTTCGGCGTCGGCGTGTGCCGGGCGGTGGATGTAGTCGCGGTGGAAGGTGATATTGACGCCCACTTCGGCCAGCGCCGGATAGTTGTAGGAGCGGAATGCGGCGAACTCCTCGGCGCTCTGCTTGACGGTGCGGTTGGCGCGGAACAGCCGGTTCTGGAAGTAGAGCGACACCTCGGGCACGAGCGGTCCCTCCGCGTCGTGCGCAGCGGCGATTTCGATCGCCGTGATAAGGTTCTCGCGTCCGTCGGTGCGCAGTACGCCGATCGGGATCTGGCTGCCGGTGAAGACGACCGGCTTGGCGAGGTTCTCCAACAGGAAACTCAGCGCCGAAGCGGTGTAGGACATCGTATCGGTGCCGTGCAGGACGACGAATCCGTCGTAGCGCGCGTAGTTGTCGCGGATGAGCTTCGCCAGATGGAGCCACAGCGCCGGAGTGACGTTCGACGAGTCGATGACCGGCGTGAGCGACTGCACGTCGATGCGTACCTGCAACGAACGGATCGCAGGAAATTCGTCGTAGATGCCGCGGAAGTCGAACGGCACGAGCGCACCCGTGGCGGGATCGGTCTTCATGCCGATCGTTCCGCCGGTATAGATGATGAGGATGGAGGAGAGCATATCGTTTTCCTTTGCTAATCTAAGGTTTCTATCAGGAAGCTCACGGGCCGGAAACCGTCGTTGCACGAGATCATCGCCGAGGCGGGATTCTTCATCCAGCCGTCGTAGAGGTCCGTCCCTCCGTGCGCCAGAGTCATGACGAAGGGCGAGATCGTCTGCCACGCGCTTTCGCAGAGCCCGTCGGGGCGCTGCCAGCCATTGGCGACGAAGACCTGTCCCTCGCGCATGTCGCATGCATGGTCGATCGGATTTTCGTAGCGTTCGATCAGGTCGCGGTGGCAAACCTTGCGGACGACCGTGATTTTTATCTTTTTCATCGTCGTTCTGTATTCTTTTCCGTGTAACGGATGCCGAACAGCGCTTCGGCGTTGGCCGTCGTCGCGGCGGCGACCGTTTCGGCGGCGAGGCCTTTGAGCTCGGCGATCTTGTCGCAGACCAGCCGCACGTAGGCCGATTCGTTGCGTTGCCCGCGGTAGGGTGCGGGCGTCAGGTAGGGGCAGTCGGTTTCGAGTACGATCCTATCGAGCGGCATCGTGCGGACGATCTCGGCCACGCCGCTCTTTTTGAATGTCACCGTACCGCCGATGCCGAAGCAGAAATCGCCGCAGCCGCACAGCCGTTCGAAGGCGGCGGCACCCTCCGAGAAGGCGTGGAAGACGCCCCGCAGCCGACGGCCGTCGGCGCGGGCGCGCTCCGTCTCGGCTTCGATGATCCGGCACATGTCGTCCCACGCCGCGCGGGTGTGGATCGCTACGGGCAGGTCGAATCGTGCGGCCAGCCGCAGCTGGGCGACGAAGGCCTCGGTCTGTTGGGCGACGAAGGCGTCGCTCCAATAGTAGTCCAGCCCGATTTCGCCGATCGCGCAGAAGCGGATGCCTGCGGGCGGTTCGAGCAGGTAACGCTCCACGCGGGCCAGCTCCTCGCGCCAGGCGGGGTTGTCGTTGACCGACGTGGGGTGCAGCCCGATCATCGGGAAGCAGTATTCGGGGTGGCTGCGGCAGAGGTCGAAGAGCCGGCGGTCGCTCGCGGTGTCGATGGCGGGCAGCAGCAGCGCCGCGACGCCGGCCTCGCGGGCCCGTGCGACAGCCGCTTCACGGTCGTCGTCGAACTCCGGTTCGTAGAGGTGCGAGTGGGTATCGATCAGTTTCATCGTGCGCGGTTTATCGAATTCGTTGAATTTCCTTCTTCGTTTTCTCGCCTCGGCAAAGCCCGAACAAGTTCGGTTCTGCACTCGGCTTATCGAAAACGTTCGTAACGGTTGCCGGGCAGCTGCCGGACCGCCTGCGAGAGTTCGAGTCCCATGAGCAGGACGCTCAGCGCGGCGTAGTCGCGGCCGCTCGCGGCGATCAGTTCGGCCAGCGTGCGGGGTTCGTCGCCCAGCAGCGACAGCACCTCCCGCTCCTCGGCCGTCAGTTCGGGCGTGGGTGCGGGAGCGGTCTTTTCGTCTCGGGAGAGCGCGAACTCCCATTGCAACTCTTCGGCGATGTCGTCCGCCGAGCGGATCAGAAGCGCCTTGCGGTTGCGGATCAGTGAGTTGGTGCCGAACGAGTTGGCATCGGTCGTTCGTCCCGGAGGCGCCATGACCGTGCGGTCGTATCCGTCGGCGTAGTGCGCCGTGGCGAGCGATCCGCCCGAGGCGGGCGATTCGATGACTACCGTGCCGGCACTCAATCCGGCGATAATGCGGTTGCGTGCGAGGTAGAACGTTCCCCGCTGTTTGCTCTGCGAGTGGAGTTCCGAAATCAGCGCCCCGCCCCGTTCGATCATGTCGAGCGCTACGGAGGTGTGCTGCGCCGGTGTCACATCGGGCAGCGGGTTTGCCAGTACGCCCACGGTCGGGATTCCTGCCGCCAACGCCGCACGATGGCAGGCCACGTCCACCCCGAAGGCCAGGCCGCTGACCACTACGACCTGCGGGATGCGTGTCAGCCCCCGCACCAGCTCGTCGCAAAGCCGCTGGCCGTAGGTCGAGATGCGGCGCGTACCGACCATGGAGAGACAGCGCTGCGACAGGACTTCGGCATTACCCTTTATATATAAGACATGGGGGTAGTCCGGAATTTCGCGCAGCAGCGCGGGATAGGCGTCGTCGGTCGACGCGAGGGGCGTAATTCCGTGCCGGCGGCAATGGCGCAGTTCGCGTTCGGCCTCCGGATGGCTTTTACGGGCTGCGATGCTGCGCGCGACGTCGGGACGCAACTCCGCCCGTCCGGCCAGTTCATCGGCCGATGCGGCGAAGATCGCCTGCGCCGTACCGAAAACCTCCAACAGGTGAACGACCCCCTTGACTCCCAATCCCGGAACCAGCGTGAGCGCAATATCGTCGATGGCCATCGTGCAATTTTTGTAACGTTTTCGTTAAGCCGGGCGCAGAGCCGAACGTATTCGGGCTTTGTCGAGGCATGAAAACGAAGGATGAAATTCAACGTAAAGGTAGGGATTTTTCAGTGAAAACCGAAAGTTCCCCGATAAGTTTTGTAAAAATGAGAAATGTTTGTATATTTGCAATCTCAAAACCGATCTTATTCGTTCGGAGTTGCCTGCAAGGAGGGTTGGCAGGAGTGTCCGGAGTTTCGAGATATTCGCGATCCGGGATGTTCCGAAGGATGAGAGATCGGCGATTTGGTCTGATGGCCGAGTGGCTAGGCAAAGGTCTGCAAAACCTTGTACAGCGGTTCGAATCCGCTTCAGACCTCGAAGGTGCCTCTCTGCAAAATCGCAGAGAGGCACCTTGTTTTTATGTCTGATTTTTACTCCGGTGAATCTTTGTGAAGATACGAAATCCATCGTAGAAAGCGATCTTGTTTTCAGGTTCTGTCCGGCGATGTGAATTTCTACGTCGCCTTCTTCGTGAACCGTACTTGCTCGAAACGTCTCGCCTGCCTCGGTCGCAACGAGACTGTTACAGGGATCGAATCGATCGTCCGGCGGCAGTCCTTGACGCACTCTTCGTCCGAGGCGTTCGTTGTAGTTGCCGTCTTCATTCCCGCTGCGGTCGGTCGCCGGAGACGGCGGTCGGTTCAGCCGGCAGGTTTCGTGCAATGGGTATGATTTAATTTGCAAAAGGGTGCGCCGTTTTGATTTTAATTCAAAATTGCTTCGTAATTTTGTCGCATGAAGATTTTGATCGTGGAAGACGAACCGTCGCTGCGCGAGATCATGTACCGTGCCCTCGTACAGGAGCACTACGTGGTCGAAACGGCGGCGACCTACGCCGAAGCCGACGCCAAGGTGGCGGGATACAGCTACGACTGCATCCTGCTCGATATCATGCTCCCCGACGGCAACGGACTGCGGCTGCTGGAGCATATCAAGGAGCTGCGCAAGCGCGAGAACGTAATTATCATATCGGCACGCAACTCGCTCGAAGACAAGGTTCTGGGGTTGGAACAGGGCGCCGACGACTACCTGCCCAAACCGTTCCACACGGCCGAATTGCTGGCGCGTATACGCAGCGTGCTGCGGCGCGGCCGCAGCGGCGGGGATCTGTCGCTCTCGCTGGGCAACGTCTCGCTCTGGCCGGAGGGTCGGCGCGTGGAGGTGGAGGGACGCGAGCTGGCGTTGCTGAAAAAGGAGTTCGACATCCTGCTCTACTTCATGCAGCGCCCGAACCATCTGGTCGACAAGGCCGTGTTGGCCGAAGCCGTCTGGGGCGACCATGCCGACGACGCGGACAACTTCCATTTCGTCTATGCCCAGATGAAGAATCTGCGGCGCAAACTCGCCGAGGCCGGCGCGACCGTCGAGCTGAAATCCGTCTACGGCTTCGGGTACAAACTCTCGCCGCCGCAATCCGAATAACCCGCAGCGGGTACGCGACCGCACCCGCTTCCGAATACGCACCGCCGCATGAAACTCATCTCCCGCATCGCCCTGCGCCTGTCGCTCGCCCTGCTGCCTCTGATGGCGCTTTGGGGCGTATTGTTCTACTTTACGATGGTCGACGAGATCAACGACGAGGCCGACGATGCGCTGGAAGACTATTCGGAGCTGATCGTCAAGCGGATGCTCGCGGGACGCGAACTGCCGAAGCCGAACAACGGGTCGAACAACAGCTATTCGATCGTGCCCATCGGCGCTCCCGAAGCCGCCGTCCGTCCGCATATCGATTACTACGACGCCGAGGTCTACATTCCCGAAAAGGAGGAGACCGAGCCGGCCCGCGTATTGACAACGATTTTCCAGGATGCCGACGGCGCCTATTACGAATTGAAGGTCGCCACCCCCACCTTCGAGAAGGACGACCTGCTGCGGGCGATCCTCTACTGGGTGGTCTTCCTCTACCTGCTGTTGCTGCTGACCACCATTTCGCTGACCGTCTGGGTCTTCCATCGCAGTATGCGCCCGCTCTACGAACTGTTGCGCTGGCTCGACGATTATACGCCCGGCCGTCGCGGTGCGCCCGTCCCCTGCTCCACGCGGATCGTGGAGTTCCGACGGCTCAGTGCTGCGGCGCAGCAGGCCGTCGACCGTTCCGAAGCGCTGTTCGAACAGCAGAAACACTTTATCGGCAATGCGTCGCACGAGTTGCAGACTCCGCTGGCCGTGCTGGGCAACCGGATCGAGTGGCTGCTCGACAACACCGAACCCACCGAAAAGCAAATGGAAGAGCTGCTCAAAATGCAACGCACGCTGCGTCAGATCGTGCGGCTCAACAAGACCCTGCTGCTGCTCACCAAGATCGACAACGGCCAGTTCCCCGAGAGCTCGGAGGTCGATCTGGCCGCGGTCGTCGGCGAACAGGTCGCCCTCTATGACGAGATCTACGCCGGTCGCGGCATCGCCTGCACAGTGTCCGCTCCGGAGGCGTTCGTCGTGCGGATGAACGAGTCGCTGGCGTCGACGCTGGTGACCAATCTGCTGAAAAACGCCTACCTCCATACGGCCGAAGGGGGTGCGGTCGGGGTCGAACTGCGCGACCGCACGCTGACGGTGACCAACGACGGTACGGCGCCGCTCGATGCCGAACATATCTTCGAACGCTTCTATCAGGGCGCCCGCAAGGAGGGTTCCACCGGTCTCGGACTCGCGCTGGTCAGTGCCGTCGGGCGGTATTACGGATTGCGGATCGACTATCGTTTCGAAGGGGAGCGCCACCGCTTTTCGGTTCGTTGGCCGTGATTTTTTCGAAAAAACGGAAAAAATTTCGTTGCGACGGGGAATTTTCAAATTCGTTTCAAAATCGCGTATGAACTTTGCATCATCAAACAAGGACAATGTTCAATTCATTTAAAAAACGAAACGCCATGAAAAAGCTTCTGATTCTCGCCGCCGCAGTGTTCGCCCTCGGCACCTCTACCGTCAGTGCCGACAACGATCGTCCGATCAGCGTCAGCGAACTGCCCGAAAAGGCGCAGCAGTTCATCCGCCAGCATTTCCCCAACGAAAAGGTCTCCTTCGCCAAGATGGAGCGCGAACTCTTCGATACGACCTACGAGGTGATCTTCACCAGCAGCTCCAAGGTCGAATTCCTGAAAAACGGCGACTGGAAAGAGGTCGACTGCAAATATTCGACGGTTCCTGCCGCGATCATCCCTCAGCAGATCGCGCAGTACGTTTCCCAGTACTATCCCGATACGTCCGTCGTCCAGATCGACCGCGACAAACGGGATTACGAGGTGAAGCTCACCAACGGGTTGGAGTTGACGTTCGACCTGAAATTCAACCTGATCGACATCGACGACTGACCCTTTCGGACGGGTCGTCGGGCGATCGCCCGAAACTGAAAGCCGCCCCTGCCGCAATACATTGCGCCAGGGGCGGCTTGTTCGTGGCGTGCAGGTAGCCGGAGGTGTTTCGTACACGCCTTCTCGGAATATGGGTTTGGATTTTCCGCCGTACGGCCGTTCAGACGTTGCCGGCCGGCTTGCCGCCCTGCGTCACGACGATCGTGACTGCGGCTACGCTCAGTACGACGCCCGCAATCCCTGCCGCGGTGAAGGGCTCGCCGAAGTGAAGCACGCCGATCAGCACGGCCGTGAGCGGCTCCATTGCGCCGAGAATCGAGGTGAGCGTCGGCCCGATGGCCTTGATGGCCTTCACGAGTGCGATGTTGGAGACGGCCGTGGCAGGGATCGCCAGTCCGAGGATGTTGCCCCAGGTGCGGGAGTCGTCGACCCAATGCAATCCCGATGTCAGGCTGCCCGCCGCTGCGAACAGCGCGGCGCCGATGGCCATGACCAGCAGCGTGAGGGTCGTCGATTCGACCTGTGCGGCGCGGCTCTTGCGCACGCCGATGATATAGCCCGCATAGGAGATCACCGAAAAGAAGGCCGCGGCGATGCCGAACGTCGCGTCGCCGCCGTTCGAACGGATGTCGCCCGACGAGAGCAGTGCGGCGCCGGCGAGCGAAACGGCGATGGCCGTGAACAGCCGCCGCGAACAGCGTTCGCGGAAAAAGAGCGTCATGGCCAGCGCGACGGCCAGCGGATAGAGGAAATGAATGGTCGAAGCGACGCCTGTGGCGATGTTGGCATAGGCGAAGACGAGGCTCAGCGAACAGCCGGCCCGGAAGAGGCTCAGCAGGAAGACGACGCCGAAATCCCTGCGGGCGATGCGCAGCCGCCGGCCCGTCGCCAGCCCGAAGAGCAGCAGCGCCGCCGAGGCGACGCCCCAGCGGTAGGTCAACACCTCGAACGGTGAAAAACCGTCGCGGAGCAGCGTGACGGTGAACAGTGGTGCCAGCCCGAAGGTCGACGAGGAGAGGGCGGCGTAGGCGATTCCTTTGGGATTGTTCATGGTTCGGGTGCCGCACGGTTGCGTGCGGCATACAAAGATACGAATAAGTGAGGGCAGAAGCAAGCGTCAGCTTGATTCTGCCGAACGGGAGTATCTAAGGCGTCAGCCAAAGATACGAAAAGTCAAGGGCAGAAGCAAGCGTTAGCTTGGTTCTGCCGAACGGGAGTATCTAAGGCGCCAGCCAAAGGTGGAAACCTTTTTCGGAAAAGCCGAGGTTCTCTGCCCGATTTTCGGCGGCAGGGCCGCACGGGTCGTTTCCCGCGTCGGGAGGGCGGTCGCGCAAACGCGGATACTGCGGTTTCTCTGCAAACGTTTTCCGGTACATTTTTTCGCAAAAAGTGATGCGAAACGCAAAAAAACGAATATTGCGCTTTCGGGATCAAAATTTTTTGTACATTTGTTTACCTGAAAACCATCGCGCGGCGTCCGGTCGTCCGGAGCGCTGCGCCCCGATTAAAACTGCTACCCATGGAACACGCCTATGTAATAGGTTTGGACTACGGAACGGATTCCGTGCGCGCCCTGCTGGTCGACGCCCTCACGGGGCGGGAGATCGACTCCGAAGTGGCGCTCTATCCCCGCTGGAACAAGGGGCTTTACAGCGATCCCCGCGTGGCTCGTTTCCGCCAACATCCCAAGGATTATCTCGAAGCGCTGCGTCAGGCGGTGCGCGCCGTGACCGGCCGCCATGCCGATCTGGCGCCCTACGTCCGGGCGCTGTCGGTCGATACGACGGCCAGCACCCCCTGCCTGACCGACAGGGCGGGAGTTCCCCTCTCGCTGCACGAGGAGTACGCCGAAAACCCCGACGCGATGTTCGTGCTGTGGAAGGACCATACGGGGCAGGCCGAATGCGAGGAGATCAACGCCCTCTGTGCCCGCTCCGAGATCAACTACGCCTGCCATTCGGGCAACTACTACTCGGCCGAATGTTTCTGGTCGAAGGTGCTGCACCTGCTGCGCCGGGACGAAGCGCTGCGGCGCGACGCCTGGTCGGTCGTCGAACTGTGCGACTGGATTCCCGCCGTGCTGACGGGGTGCCCCGACGCCGCGAGCGTCAAGATGGGCCACTGCGTCTGCGGTTCGAAACTGATGTGGGCCGAGGAGTGGGGCGGCTATCCGCCCGAAAAGTTCTTCGCCGAGCTCGATCCCGTGCTGCTGCCCGTGCTGCATCATCTGCCGAACGTCAACTACGGCTGCGACGTCGCGGCCGGCACCCTGACCGGGGAGTGGGCCTCCGAACTGGGGCTTCCGGCGGGTATTCCCGTCGGCGTGGGGTGCATCGATTCGCATTCGGGAGCAGTCGGCGCCGGCATCCGCTACGGGACGGTGGTGCTCAACCTCGGCACCTCGGCCTGTTACATGGCCGTCATGCCGCCCGAAGCGATGGGCGATAAGATCGTCGAGGGGATTTTCGGACAGGTCGACGGATCGATTCTGCCGCGCATGATCGGATTCGAGTCGGGTCTGTCGGCTTTCGGCGACGTCTATGCCTGGTTCAAGCGGCTGCTCTGCTGGCCGTTGCGGGAGATTCTCGCCCGTACGGAGCTGGTCGACGCGCCGACGCGCGACCGGCTGATCGCCGAAACGGAGGCGGGGATCATGGATGCGCTCACGCAGGGCGCTGCCGCACTGCCGTTGCGCGCCGACGCGCCGCTGGCTACCGACTGGCTCAACGGCCGTCGTTCGCCCTTCGCCGACAGTTCGCTCACGGGAACGCTCACGGGGCTGAACCTCTCGACCTCGGCTCCCGAGATCTACTACGCATTCGCCGAGGCGACGGCCTTCGCCACGAAACATATCCTCGACCACATGCGCGACAACGGCGTGCGCATCGACCGGCTGATCGGCGTGGGCGGCATCGCCCAGAAGTCGCCCTTCGTGATGCAGCTGCTGGCCGACACGACCGGTATGCGGATCGACGTCTCGGACTGCAAACAGGCCGGAGCGATGGGGGCGGTGGTCCACGCGGCTACCATCGCGGGACTCTACCCTTCGGTCACCGAAGCGCAGCAGGCGCTCTGCGCCCCCGCGTCGCGCAGCTACGTGCCCGACGTGTCGCGGCAGGCTGTGCTGAACGAACGTTATGCCCGTTACCGCGCCGTGGGCGCCTTCACCGAACGACTGAAAAACAACCGATAGAACTTCAATCAACCAATGAATCTACTCAAAGACCCGAACAAACGCAAATGGGTGATCGTGGCGACCATGTTCATCGCCATCATCTGCAACTACCTCGACCGGCAGCTGCTCTCGATCCTCAAACCCGAAATTCTGGAACATTTCGGCATCGGCGACATGCAGTACGCATGGATCGTCAACGTCTTCCTGATCTGTTACGCGCTGATGTACCCCGTATCGGGGATTCTGGTCGACCGGTTCGGCCCCAAGCGGGTGATGCTCGCAGGCATCGCCGTCTGGTCGCTGGCCTGCATCGGCGGCGGCCTGGCGCAGACGGTCTGGCAGTTTGCCGTGTGCCGTGGCATCCTGGGACTGGCCGAGCCGACGATCTTCGCCGGACAGCTGGTGGCCGTGACGCTCTGGTTCGAGAAGCGGCAGCGTGCGACGGCCAACAGCCTTTGTACGGTTGGCGGATCGCTGGGCGCGGTGATCGCACCGCTGGTGATCGCATGGCTCATGCGCTGGTTTTCGAACTGGCAGGAGGTGTTCCTCGTGGCCGGTGTGGCGGGTCTCGTCATCGCGGGGCTGTGGATGGTCGTCTACCGCACGCCGTCGCAGGAGATTCTCGACCGTACGGTCAACGTAGACCGGATGACCTCCTCCGGCGAGGAGCAGAAGTCCTTCACGCTGGGCGGGCTTTTCCGTACGCGCACGCTGTGGGGCGCCTTCCTGATCCGTCTGATAAGCGACCCCGTGTGGTATTTCTGCTGTTTCTGGCTGCCGGGCTACCTGCGCGGCATGGGCGAGGCGCAGAACCTCACGCACGAACAGACGCTCAACATGATCCAGTGGATCGGCGGCATCCCGTTCCTCGTCGGTGCGCTGGGCGGAATCCTCACCTCGGTCTGGTCGGATTCGATGATAAAGCGGGGTCGCAGCGCACTGTCGGCGCGCAAGGTCATGCTGATGGCGGTGGTCGTCGTCGCACCGCTCTGTGCGGCGGTGCCTTATGTCGGCGCCAGCGAGACGCTCTCGTTCGCATGGCGTGTGGGACTGGTCGTGGCGATTTTCAGCCTCGTGGCGGTGATGTGCCTCAGCTGGCTCTATACGCTGCCGGTCGTGCTGGCCGAGACCTTCCCGATCAAGAACGTGGCCAGCGTGATGGGCATCTGCTGCGGTGCGGGCGCACTGGGCAGCGTGGTGTTCAACCAGTTCGTCGGGTCGATCCCGTCCGAAGCGTGGTATACGCTCTTCGCGATCATGGGTACGCTCCACATCATCGCGGCCGTCGTGTTGTGGAAGATGGTGCGTCCCGAGTCGCCGGAGACGAAATAAACGAATAAACTGTCGAATTGCTATGAAGACGATAAAAGAACCCGCACGCGACATTCCCGTCCGCGCCGAGGCGGACGTTCTGGTCGTGGGCGGCGGCCCCGCCGGCATCATGGCCGCCGAGGCGGCTGCGGGCGACGGCCTGCGCGTAATGCTTGTCGAGAGCCGCGGTTTTCTGGGCGGCAACCTTACGATCGGTCTGCCGATTCTCGGTTTTCTGGGCCGCAAGGGCAACCAGATCATCGAGGGGTCGGCGCAGCGGTTCATCGACCGGCTGCGTGCACGCGGCGCGGCGAGCGAACACCACCCCTGCAAGAACCACATGAGCCTGACGATCATCGACGAGGAGGAGGTCAAGCGCACGGCGCTCGAAATCATGGAGGAGAAGGGCGTCGAGGTATTGCTTTACACCTTTTTCGCCGATGCGATCCGCGAGGGGGATGCGGTGAAGGGCGTCATCATCGAGAGCAAGGCGGGCCGCGAAGCGATCTTGGCCCGCACCGTCATCGACTGCACGGGCGACGGCGACGTGGCCTTCCGTGCGGGCGTCGAGTGCTGCAAGGGCGACGCCGAAGGCGGCATGCAGCCGCCGACGCTGATGTTCTGCATGAAGGGTGTCGACGTGCAGCGGCTGCGCGACGCGATCGTCGGACATCCCGACGTCTACGACATGGACGTCATGCCGCCCGAACAGTTCCGCACGGGCAAATTCATCACCGTGGGGCTGCGCACGCAGATCCGGCAGGCGCAGGCGGCCGGATACCGTATTCCGGTGGCGCGCACGATCCTCATCACGGGACTTGCCGACGACGAGATCTGGGTCAACATGACGCGCGTGAGCGGCGTCGATTCGACCCGTCCCGAGAGCTATACCTACGGGGAGATCGAAGGACGCAAACAGATTTACGAGATCGCGCACTACCTGCGCGAGTTCGTGCCGGGCTTCGCCGACGCCCGTATCGAGAAGGTCGCTCCCTTCATGGGTATCCGCGAAAGCCGTGTGATCGTGGGCAGATACGTCCTCACGGCCGAGGACATCATCGCGTGTCGCCGCTTCGGCGATGCGATCGCCGTGGCGGGCTATCCGGTGGACATCCACCACGCCAAGGGCGGCGACTGCACGATGCATTTCTGCGACGACAGTTACGACATTCCCTACCGCTGCCTGCTGCCCGAACGGGTGGCGGGACTGCTGGTGGCGGGCCGCTGCTCGTCGATGAACCACGAGGCGATGGCTTCGACGCGCGTCATGTCGACCTGCATGGCGTTGGGCGAAGCGGCCGGACGCGCCGCACGGCTGGCCTTGAAGGCGGGCGTGCAGCCCGCCGACCTCGACGTGGAGGCACTGCGCGCCGAATTGCGTGCGACGGGCGCCTATTTGGGATAGAATTACCCGATTAATTCATCCGACATTTTCGCTGAGCCGAATAAGCAGAGCCGCGCTTGCGCGAGCCATGCCATGGCGAGAAAAATGAAGAATAAATTCAAGATAAAACATCAACCGATACCGAAAATGAAACAGATTGAAGAACCGGCCCGGCGGATTCCGGTGCGTGCGGAGGTGGATGTCCTGGTCGTGGGCGCAGGCCCTGCGGGACTTATGGCAGCCCAGGCGGCTGCTTTGGAGAAAGGCACCAAAGTAATGCTCGTCGAGAGCCGCGGTTTCTTGGGCGGCAACATGACCATCGGTCTGCCGCTGCTCGGATTCCTCGGGCGCAAAGGCAACGTCGTCATCAAGGGTCTGCCGTTGCAGTTCGTCGAGCGTCTGCAAGAGAAGGGGCTGGCTACGCACCACCGTGCATGTCCGCTCCACGTCAGCCTTACGATGATCGACCCCGAGGGAACGAAACATCTGGCATTCCAGATTATCAAGGAGTGCGGCATCGACCTACTGATGTACGCCTTCGCAACCGACGTCATCATGGAGGGCAACACCGTCAAAGGCGTAATCATCGACTCCAAAAAGGGGCGCGAAGCGATTCTCGCCAAACGCGTCATCGACTGTACGGGCGACGGCGACATCGCCTACCGTGCGGGGGCACCGATGAACTACGGCAACGAAAAGGGCATCCCGCAGCCTCCGACGCTCATGTTTTCGATGCGCGGAGTCGATTCGCGCAAACTGCGCGACGCCGTGGCCGACCATCCGGACGTATACGACATCGACTTCATCCCCAACGAGTTCTTCCGCGCGGACGACAACTGTACGTTCGTCGGCTTCCGCAACCAAATCAAGAAGGCCCGCGAGGCAGGCTACAAACTCCCTGTCGAGCGTACCATCTTCATGACGGGCATGGCTCCCGACGAGTGGTGGGTGAACATGTCGCGCGTCAACGGCATCGACGCAACCGACCCTGCACAGTACACGCAGGGCGAGATCATCTGCGCCGAGCAGAACGAGGAGATCGTACGCTATCTGAAAGCATACATCCCCGGTTTCGAGAACGCATACGTGGACCGCGTCGCTCCGTTCATGGGCATCCGCGAAACCCGTCGCATCGTCGGGGAATACATTCTGACCGAGGACGACATCTTCAACTGCGCCAGGTTCGACGACGTCATCGCCGTTGCAAGTTATCCGGTGGACCTTCACCATCCAGTGGGCGGCGACTGCTCGCTCTACTGGTGTCCGGACTGCTACGACATCCCGTACCGCTGTCTGATACCGCAGAAGATCGACGGCCTCATCGTCGCCGGACGCAACGTGTCGATGACGCATCTCGCACTGGCTTCCGCCCGCGTCATGGCTCCTGCAATGGCTCTCGGCGAGGCTGCGGGCAAGGCTGCGGCACTCTCCGTCAAGGAGAATGTCGAACTGCGCGACCTCGACGTCCGAAAACTGCAAGAGTCGCTCAAAGCGGAGGGCGTATATTTCAGAGAGTAGCGTATGTTCCGCAGGATTCTGATAATTACCGTTGTACTGCTGTCACTCGCCGGTACCGCCGAAGCCGGCAAAAAGGCTGAATCCGACGACGGCGTCCACCGCGTGATGACGTGCAACATCCGTATCACGGGGCTCGAAGCCGACGCTCCCTACCCCGAACGGGTCTGGGAGAACCGCCGCGATCTGTGCGTCGAGACGATCCTTTCGCGGCGTCCCGACATCATCTGCTTGCAGGAGGTGATCTACGACTCCTACGCCTATCTGAAAGAGAAGTTGCGCGGCTACGTGCCCTACGGATTCGCAGGGCCGGAGATGGATCCTTATACCGAAGGGTATCATTTCATCGGCAAGAACGTGATCTTCTTCCGCCGCGACCGCTATGAGTTCGTCTCGGCAGGATGCTACTGGCTGTCGGAAACGCCGCTCATTGGCGGCAGCTGTTCGTGGAACACCACGCGGGCGCGCCACTGCAACTGGGTGCGGCTGCGCGACAAACGTTCGGGCCGCGAGCTGCGCGTGCTGGACGTGCACCTCGACCACAAGAGCGACGAGGCGCGCCGCGAGCAGATCCGGATGGTGATGGACGAGTGCGCGCAGTACGCCCCCGATTTCCCGCAGATTCTCTGCGGCGATTTCAACGCGGGTATCGACAGCGCGCCGATCGGCTACATCCGCACGGTCGACGGCTGGCGCGAGATGTACGAGAGCGTCCACGGGCCGGGCGAGACGGGCTTCACCGCCCATGCCTTCAAGGGCGAGGAGTACAAGCCCGAGAAGTCGCACCGCATCGATTTCATCTTCTATCGCGGCGACGTGGAGGTGTGCGATGCGGAGATCGTGCGTGACCGCAAGGGGGCGATGTACCCCAGCGACCACTATTTCCTCTTCTCGGAGTTCACGCTTCGCTGAGCGTCGCGAAGGAATTGAAAAACGGGCCGGTCTTCGAAGACCGGCCCGTTTCCGTTTCGGGGAGCTGAGTTCAATCGAATTCGGGCAGATCGAAAGCGACGAGCCTGTTGTCGGGGTATACGACGCCGTAAAGTCGTTTTTGATCGGTTGAAAGTGCCATGGAGTAGATTCGTTGGCTGAGATTCAATCGTGCGACTTTATATCCTTTGCGGTCGTAGACGAAGACGATATCGGCGGCAAAAGTCTCCGTATGACTGATATTTGCCTTTGCGATCGGAACATCCAGGAACAGAATATAGATGTAATTTCCGCCCATAGCGACGCGATGCGTGATACCGACTGTGCGGGTTTGATTATAACGAACTTGTTTTCCCTCTACGGTGTAATAAGATTCGTAGAATGTGTCGCGCCATAACTCTTGCGGCGATCCGTCGATCATCCGGTAGTATGCGATTCGGGGAATGTCGTTCGGTACATAACAGAAATCGTTCCCGTCGACGGCCAGTGAACCGTTGAGGCAGCGTCGCCGTTCCGAGGCGGAAATCTCTTCGTCGATGAGCGGATCTCCGAACGTACCCTGCGGGGTCATCTTTGTATCGTAAAGCGAAAAGAACGCTCCTTTGCCTCCGTAACTGACTGCGACGATTCGATCGTTGCCTACCAATGCGAAATGAGCAGGTTCCCAATCGATACCGTCATGTCGTACCGGCTTGAATTTCATGCGGTCGATCTCTTCGACGCGAATGGAATCGTGCATTTTCACAATCTCCATCATAGCCACTTCTCGGCAATTGAGGTTCCGGATCAGAAACCGGGTACCGGCTGCTGCTGTAGGTTCGGGATGAACGAATTCGAGCGGCCCGCGTCCGATGCGTCCGAACGCTCCGATCTCTTGCGGTTTGTCGTCGATCGAATAAATTCGACCGATTCGCCCTCCCGATCCCTCTGCCGCGACGGAGATCAAAAGTGAGTCGACCGTCAGCAAATATGGAAATCGTCCGTATAACTCTGTCTCGTAGGATCGACACGTAATATCGTATTCTTTGAAATGGTTTTGATGCTTATTTGGGTTATCTCTGCACCCAATTAAGAGGAATATGGAGAATAATGCGATATATCTACTTTTTTTCAACATAGGAGTATACCGGTTTGGATCGGGACTATGGGATTCGACGTCATTACAGCCGGTTCGTTTTGGCCGATTTGTTTTTGTCGGCAGGGCCGTCCAGAGTGTGAACAGCCGGAAATAGTTCCGTTTGTGAATGGAGCGGGATACGACACGGAATCATATCATTCCAAAGATTTCTATTTTTTGAAAGGCATCACACGAGATACGGTGTATGATTTGGGGGATGAAAAAGAGTGCCTAAACGTATTATTATAGAGTATAGGCACTCTGATTCCGGTTTTTCAATTTCTGCTATCGGGAAAATCCGCCGCGAAACTACCCTCCGGTGTAATGACTATTCCGAAACAAGTTATTGCGGGCCAAATAATACACCCATGTTCATTTCTGATGTATCCATCGTCTTCACCGGTAGATAGTGCTTCAATGTTTGCACATAATAGTTCGGACATCAGATGGATTTTCTTTAATGAATAAACAGTTGTAACCGTTGTAATAATTACAATCATGCAAATTGAAAAATCTTTTTCATAATATTAGAGTTTAGGGTTGTTTGCAAAGATATAAATTAAAATGGTAATTAGTAATAGCTTTTAATAATTAAATCTAAATAATGGATGTCTTTACGAATTGATTGAATAAACTTATAATAAATAGGCGGCAAAAGCCGCCTATTTATTACTTTTAAATTTTAATTTCAGAAGATGCCCGTGAGCATCGCCTTTACGACGTTGCGGTCGGGATTCGTGCCGCCGTATTGTTCGTAGGTGTAGTTGAGCTGGCAGCGCAGATGCTTGAAGGGCTGCCAGGTGACGCCCGCCGTGTAGTTGGTCTGCCGCGATGCGGAGCGTCCCGCCACTTCGTCGAACTGCTCGAACCGCGCGGCCGGCAGCCACTTGGGGGTCACCCAGCAGGCGGCCATCGCGTAGTAGCCGCGGCTGTCGAACGGTGCGGCCACGTCGGGCGAGACGATGCCGGTACGGCCGGCGATATACTCGCCGCGGGCGATCCAGCGTCCGTCGTCGTAGCATACGCCGCCGCCGTAGCGCGTGCGTCGGGCGTAATCGGTGCCTACTTCGCCCCAGTAGTAGTATCCCGCGAAAGAGAGCGCGCGCAGGGGTTGAACCATCAGCCGCGCCACGACGTCCTTGCTCTTGTTCTTGTCCTTGATGTTGATCCCTTCGCCGTTGAATACGCCGACGTTGTAGTTGAGGATGCTGTATCCGTCGCGGTCGATCAATCCGCCGTAGAGCTGTGCGCCCAGGTCGCGTCCCGTGGCGTTGACACCGCAGACGTCGGTGAACCCCATCAGGCGGCAGACCGCCATCGAATATTCGATGAATTCGTATTTGAGCGGCACGTAGTGCGTGTTCTCGATCGAGAACGGAACCTTGAATTGTCCGACCTGCACGTTGAGGGCTTCCAGCGGTTTGTAGCGCAGGTAGATGTCGACGATCTTGGGCGATGCGAATTCGAGTTGCAGCCGGTAGTCGATCTTGGGCGAAATGTCGCCCTGGAAGTCCACGCGGGCGCGTTTGACGAAGAAGGTCGATGCGTCGTCGCTCCATTCGTAACCCAGTTGCAGATAGCCGGAGATGCGCGGGAGGCGCGACAGGATCCGGTCGGCGGCCGCCGACCGGCCTTTGAGCGTTTCGACCTCCGCCGAAAGGCGTTCGACGGTAGCAGCGAGCGAGTCGCGCTGCTGCGCGGCGCCCCGTGTCGCCGGAAAGAGGCCGGCGGCGACCGCCAGCGCAAGGAGGAGTCTCTTCATGGATCGTAAGGATTGTTTTGCAGCCGCAAAGTTCGAAAGATATTCCCGGATTTCCCTACGTGAAAATACCTAAAAACACGAAAGCCGCCGGTGTGTCGGTCCGGCGGCTTTTGCGAAGATCTGCGAGGGGTCGGTTTTATCGCGGCAGAGGGAACGAGAGGGTGCGGGCGTCGAGATAACTGCCCGGATAGATGCTTCCCACGCCCCAGATGCGGCGGCCGTACTCCCAGTTGAAGGCCTGTCCGTTGGAGACGGCGAGCCAACCGCTGGTCAGCCGCCGCACGAAGTCGCGTTCGATCGGCGTGACCTGCTGCTGGCGGGGCATACTCCAACGCTCCATTTCGGGTTTGTGCAGCGGAACGGGTTCGAGAATATGTCCGTCGACGACGACCGTTCCGGGTATCCATTTGTCGACGCGCAGCGAATCGGGAATCCGTTCCAGCAACTCCTGCAATTCTCCCTCGACCGCCTGTTCGACACGTTGCTCCGTCGTTTCGCGGGCCCGCTGCTGCTCCTGCCGTTCGATCTCCGCCTCCGTCACGGGAGGCTCCTGCGCTCCTGCGGCACTCGCGGCGAGCAGGAAGAGGATCGATAGGAAAAGATTCGTTTTCAACAGTCGTTTTTTCGCCATGGCATAGCTCGCGCAAGCGCGGCTCTGCCCATTTGGCTTAACGAAAACGTTCTTGTTCATCATAGCTATATTCCGGTTTGCGGTTCGTCAAAATACCTCCTGCAAAATCCTTACCGACTGCACGGCGTGAATCGCGTCGAGGTGGTAGCCGTAGTAGACCAGCAGGGCGTCGAGATAGGCCACGCGCTGGCGGCGGTTGAGTCCGATCTCGGCGATGTAGCGTACGTCGCACTCCAACAGGTCGTGCAGGATGCGGGCGTCGTCGGCCGAAAGCACCTCGCCGTGCGGCGGCCGCAGCGGCGTGAACGAACCCTCGCGGATGTCGAACCACGCCCCCGGCAGGTAGGCGTTGCCCGGCGAAAAGCCCAGAAACCGGCTCAGGTTCGTCAGGAACCAGAGGTGGAAATTGGCCACCCCCTCGTCCAGCGCGTCGAGTGCCGCCACCGAACCCCAGACGAAGTCGAAGAGCCGCTGGTTGGGTTCGCACTCCTTGACCAGCCGGTAGAGCACCTCGGCCATGAAGAGCGCGATGGTCGACTTGCGGACGTCGAACGGCAGCGATTGCAGCACGATTCCGCTGCGGACCTCGCGGAAGCGGTGCATCTGCATGCGCGACGACTCCAACCCCTCGAACTCCACGGCGAACATCGGTTGGAACAGCGCCAGCTTCGACCCGTGGCCGCGTGCCGACCGGACGCCCTGCACCATGTAGCTCTGCCTCCCGCCGCTGTCGGTGAGCAGGTAGACGACCATTCCCGAATCGCCGTATTTGAGCGTGTGCAGCACGATGCCGCGCGCCTTGTAGGATTTCATACTCATGACCGTCCGGCCCCGACAGGGATTCTGTTCGCTTTCGGTATCTATCGATCTAACGTATCCGCTCCGAAATAATTGTCGTTTTCAGCTATGAATTTGTCAATTTTTCACGGCGTCCACGCGTGCCCAGCCGTCGCGCAGCGCATGTCCCGTAACGGAGAAGCCCGCAGCGCGCGCCGCTTCGGAGAGCGGAGCGACGTCGGCTTCCAGAATCCCGCTCATGAGCAGCCAGCCGCCTGCGTCGAGCGCTGCGGCATAGGCCGGCAGCTGCGCCAGCAGGATATTGCGGTTGATGTTGGCCGCGATGAAATCGTACCGCCGTCCGGCGATCGCCCCGATGTCGCCCAGCAGGGGCGTGACCCGTGTTTCGACGCTGTTGGCGCGGATGTTTTCGACGCAGTTCTCATAGGCCCATTCGTCGATGTCGACCGCATCGACCGCTTCGGCGCCGCGCAGGGCGGCCACGATGGCCAATACACCCGTGCCGCTGCCCATATCGAGGCCCCGCAATCCCGTCACGTCGCGATCGAGCAATCCGGAAGCCATCAGGCAGGTCGTGGCGTGGTGGCCCGTGCCGAACGACATTTTGGGCATGATGACCACCTCCGCCTCCGTGGCGGCGGGAGCGTGGAACGGGGCACGGATCGTGAGCCGGCCGTCGACTTCGACAGGCGTGAAGTTGCTTTCCCACAGTGCGTTCCAATTTTGCGGTTCGATGCTCAGAAAGGTGGCGCGTCCGACGCCGTAACGCGCCAGCAGCGCATCCACTTCGCCTTTGCAGTCGGCCAGCCGCTCCTGGGGGATGTAGGCTTTGAGCCGTGCGCCCTCCTGCTCGAAACTCTCGAAAGGAAAATCGGCCAGTTCGGCCGTCAGAATCTCCGCCTGTTCGGCGTCGGCCGCATCCAGCGTCAGTTCGATGTAATCCATAATATTATGTAAAATTATTGCTATCTTTGCACACCGGCTTCGGCAGCGGGCAAACGGGGTTTGCCGCTGCGTTCGGCTTCGGGGTTTCCATCAGACAAAGTTAGGGATAATATGGCAGAAAACAGCAGACGGTGGGCGGAAATCTCCCGCAGGTACCGTACCTACATCAAGCTCGAAAAGCGGCTGTCGGCCAATACGGTCGAATCCTACATGCGCGATCTGGAACAGTTCGCCCATTTCGTGCTGCGGATGTGGGACGTGCCGCCGCGCAAGGTCGAGTCGCAGATGATCGAGCGTTACATGGCGTGGCTCTACGATCGCGGCTGCGAGAAGAGTTCGCAGGCGCGTGCGCTGAGCGGTCTGAAAAGTTTTTTCAACTATCTGCTGCTCACCGATGCGATCGAGAGTTCGCCCTTGGAGTTCATCGAGATGCCCAAGTTCAGCCGCCGGCTGCCCGACGTGCTGTCGACCGCCGAGATCGACCGGATTCTCGCTGCAATCGACCGCACGACGCCCAAGGGCGTGCGCGACGACGCGATGCTCGAACTGCTCTATTCGTGCGGACTGCGTGTCTCGGAGTTGATCTCGCTGAGGCTGTGCGATCTCTTCTTCGGCGAAGGATACATCCGAGTGATCGGCAAGGGCGACAAGCAGCGGTTGGTTCCGGTGAGCGACACGGCCCGCGAAAAGATTTACGCCTATCTCGATTGCCGCAAAGGCGGCAGTTCGAGCGAGGAGACGCTCTTCCTGAACAATCGCGGCGGACGGCTTTCACGCGTGATGATCTTCACGATCATCAAGCAGGCCGTACTGCGCGCGGGTATCGACAAGCAGGTCAGCCCCCACACCTTCCGCCACTCGTTCGCCACGCATCTGCTCGAAGGCGGCGCTTCGATCCGGCAGGTGCAGGAGATGCTGGGGCACGAAAACATCATCACGACCGAAATCTACACGCACCTCGACAACGAGCACCTGCGCGAAACCGTCGAACGGCACCTGCCGATCTGATCCGGTTGCAACGGAGCGCTCCGTCGCACGAGTTGCGGCGGGACGATCGTCGCTGTCGGGATTCGCCGGTGCGCGTGCGCTTTCTGCCGCCGTCCGGCGATGGCCCGAATCGATTTCCGGGGAGGAGCTGCGGATCGGTATTTTATCTCTTGCGGCTCTTTCCGTGCGGGGGCGCACTGCGTCGGACGTCGCGTTTCCCTGTGTCGGAGTCGCGGCCGACGCCTTTCGGGGCTGTCGTCCGCCGTCCCTGCGGCGGTCGTGCGCCGGACTCCGCCGTCCGGAAAAAATACCCCTTCTGACGGCGTTTCTCCTCCTGCGAGCGTGCCACGTAAACCTTTTCGCCCGTATAGGGATTCTCGCCCGTGTAGAACATCACCGACGAGAGCGTCATCGGCGTGGGGGTCAGGTCCTGCACCTGTTCGAGCGTGAAATGCAGCCGGCCCAGCACCTTGCCGGCCAGCGCCTGCATGTCGCGTTCGGTGCAGCCCGGGTGCGACGAGATGAAGTAGGGGATCAGCTGGTAGTTGAGCCCGTTGCTGCGGCAGATCGAGCGGAAGTCGTCGTTGAGCCGCTCGAAAAGGGCGAAGGGCGGTTTGCGCATCAGCGCGAGCACCCGCTCCTCGGTGTGCTCGGGAGCGACTTTGAGCCGTCCCGACGTGTGATGGCGGACGACCGTCTCCAAGTAGTCGCTTCCGTCGAAGAGGTCGTAGCGGATGCCGCTGCCGATGAAGGCCTTCTTGATCCCCTTTACGGCGCGGATCTTGGCGTAAAGGTCGAGCAGCGGCCGGTGGTCGTTGTCCAGGTTGGGGCAGATGCGCGGGTGCAGACAGGAGGGGCGCCGGCAGCGGGCGCAGAGCGTGCGGTCGCGGCCGCCCATGCGGTACATGTTGGCCGAGGGGGCGCCGATGTCGGAGAGGTAACCCCGGAAATCGGGCATCGCCGCGATACGGCGCACCTCGTCGAGAATCGACCGCTCCGACCGCGAGTGGATGAACTTGCCCTGATGCGCCGAAATGGTGCAGAAGGCGCAGCCGCCGAAGCAGCCGCGGTGGATGTTGACCGAATGCTTGATCATCTCCCACGCCGGGATGTCGCCCTTGCCGCGGTAGCGCGGATGCGGCGCCCGTTCGTAGGGAAGGTCGAACGACCGGTCGAGTTCTTCGGTCGAGAGCGTCGCGTTGGCGGGGTTGACCACCACGTAGCGGTCGCCCGTGGGTTCGACCAGTACGCTGTGCGGCTCCATGAGGTTGCTCTCCGTCTCGATGCGGCGGAAATTTTCGGCGAAGGCGTGCGGGTCGGCCGTGCACTCCTCGTAGGAGTGCAGCAGCAGCCGGTCTTCGAGCCGGTCGACGTAGGTGCGGTCGGCGAGGAACGCCACCTGCCGGAGTTTGCGCAGCAGCTTGGCGTTGTAGCCGTTGCGCATCGCCGCGGCTACCTGCTGCACGACGCGCTCGCCCATGCCGTAGATCAGCAGGTCGGCACCGCTGTCGACGAGGATCGAGGGTTTGAGCGCATCCTGCCAGTAGTCGTAGTGGGTGAGCCGCCGCAGCGACGCTTCGATGCCGCCCACCACCACCGGCGTGCGGGGATAGAGCCGTTTGAGGATGCGGGTGTAGGTCTCGACAGCGTAGTCGGGGCGGAAGCCCGCCGCACCGCCCGGGGTGTAGGCGTCGTTGCTGCGCAGACGTTTGTTGGCCGTATAGTGGTTGACCATCGAGTCCATGGCCCCGGCCGTCACGGCGAAGAAGAGGCGCGGCGTGCCGAACTTGCGGAAATCGCGCAGGTCGTCGCGCCAGTTGGGCTGCGGAACCACCGCTACGCGGTAACCTTCTGCTTCGAGCAGGCGGCCGATGACCGCCGCGCCGAAAGCCGGATGGTCGATGTAGGCGTCGCCCGTGAAGAGAACGACGTCCACCGAATCCCAGCCCCGCTGGCGGGCCTCCTTGACTGTGGTCGGCAGAAAAGCCATAGAGATCGGTTGTTTTCGTTTTACGGTTTTCGATCCGCATCCGTTGCGGAGTGTCGTGCGCGGACTTTTCTATTTTCGTTTCGACATTCCTTATTCCTTCTATCCCTTCCCTTTACCCTCGCGTCGCCCGCTTTCTGCGGCGGCACCCCGACATCCCGCGAACGGGTGCGGTCGGCTGACGGCGGCTCGGGTGCGATCTTTTCCGATTGTCGCCGGCAGCGCATCCCGTTTACGAAAATCCCCGCCCCGTCGGGGCAGGGAGGTTCGGCTGCGAGTGTGCGCAACCGTTACAATTCGCTCTCTTTGAGGCGCTCGGCGTTCTCGGCCACGATCAGGTGGTCGATGCAGTCCTGGATGTCGCCGTCCATGAAGGCCGCGAGGTTGTAGATCGTATAGTTGATGCGGTGGTCGGTGATGCGCCCCTGAGGATAGTTGTAGGTGCGGATCTTGGCCGAACGGTCGCCCGTCGAGACCATCGTCTTGCGTTTCGATGCGATCTGGTCGAGGTATTTCGAATATTCGAGGTTGAAGACGCGCGTGCGCAGCTCCTCGAAGGCCTTGTCGAAGTTTTTGAGCTGCGACTTTTGATCCTGGCACTGCACGACGATTCCAGTGGGGATGTGCGTGAGCCGGATGGCCGAGTAGGTCGTGTTGACCGACTGCCCGCCCGGACCCGACGCACAGAAGATGTCCTTGCGCACGTCGTTCATCGAGATTTCGACGTCGAACTCCTCGGCTTCGGGCAGCACGGCCACCGAAGCGGCCGAGGTGTGGACGCGCCCCTGCGTCTCGGTGGCGGGGACGCGCTGCACGCGGTGGACGCCCGATTCGTATTTGAGCGTACCGTAGACGTTCTGTCCCGAGACCTTCATCACCACCTCCTTGTATCCGCCGGCCGTACCCTCCGAGAAGGAGGTCACCTCGTAGCGCCACCCCTTCGATTCGATGTATTTCGTATACATGCGGAACAGGTCGCCGGCGAAGAGCGCCGCTTCGTCGCCGCCCGTGCCGCCGCGAATCTCCATGATGGCGTTCTTCGAATCCTGCGGGTCTTTGGGGATGAGCAGCAGTTTGATCTCCTCCTCCATGCGTACGATGGCCGGTTCCAGTTCGGCGATCTCCTCGCGCGCCATTTCGCGCATCTCCTCGTCCTTGTCATTGGCGAGCACGTCCTTCGCTTCGGCCAGATTGGCCAGGGCCGTGCGGAAACGTTCCGACGTCTCGATGATCGGTTCCAGCTCCTTGTAGTCCTTGTTCAGCTGCACGAACTGTTTCACGTCGGCGATCACTTCGGGGTCGGTGAGCTTCTGCCCCAACTCCTCGTATTTGAGTTTCAGTCCGTCCAGACGTTGGAGGATCGAATTGTCTGCCATAGTCTCCCTTTCTCTTGTCGATTCGGGGACAAAGATACGAAAAGCCGAGGGCAGAACCAAATTTATTTGGTTTTGCCGAGGCGAAGTATCTACGGCGCAGCCAAAGTACGAAAAGCCGAGAGCAGAACCAAATTTATTTGGTTTTGCCGAGGCGGGGTATCTGCGGTGCCGCCGCCGATTGCGGAAACCCTCGACGGGGGGGGCGGGCCGGCGGAGCACGGAAAAATACCTATTTGCAGGGATTGTTCCCGCAGGACGGATGTACGATCTTTGCAGAGAGGATTTACGGATAAACTTTCATACGATGAGAACAGGAATATTCTACGGCAGCACGACCGGTATGACCGAGTCGCTGGCTGCGAAGATCGCCGCCCGCACGGGCGTCGCGCAAACCGATGTGCGCAATGTCGCGGACGCTTCGGCCGACGAGGCCGAAGGGTACGACCTGCTGTTGCTGGGGTCGTCGACCTGGGGCTGCGGCGAATTGCAGGACGACTGGTACGATTTTCTCGATGCACTGAAACGGAAGGCGTTGTCTGGCAAGCGCGTGGCGCTGTTCGGCTGCGGCGACAGCGCCTCCTACCCCGATTCGTTCTGCGATGCGCTGGCCGAAATCCGCGACGGGCTGGAAGCGACGGGCTGCACCTTCGTCGGAGCGTTGGACGCTGCGGAGTACGACGGTTGCGCCTCGCGCATCTGCCGCGACGGGAAGGTCATCGGGCTGGCGGTCGACGACGGGGCGTCGGAGGCGGTCAACGACGCCCGCATGGAGAAGTGGATCGCCGCCGTCGGATTCTGAAATAGAAATTCTTATGAGCGCCGATGATTTCAACCGCCACACCGATCTGAAAATGCTGCTGCACCATATCTACGAATTTCAGAAAGGAGTTCGCCGGCTGGTGCTCTGCACGATCTGCCCGACGTGCGCCCGCCTGGTGGCCGAGCGGTTGCAGGCGCGCCGGATCGACTATCTGGTGCAGCCGGTGACCGCGGACAAGGTCAATCTCTATTTCGGCCACCGCGCCTGTCTGGATGCCGTGCGGATGTTCGTCCACAAGCCGCTCAACGAGTTGTCGGCCGAGGAGGATTTCATGTTGGGCGTGATGCTCGGCTGCGACCTCCCGATGCAGTGCGAGCGCTATTGTACCCGCAAACGGCGCCCGCTTCCTGCCGTCGGGGCCGGAGGCTGACCGGAATTCCTGCCATAGAAGAGCGGGGGCGGAGATCCGATCTCCGCCCCCGCTTCGTTTCGGCCGGACGAGGTCAATGCGAGGCGCTGTTCGGGAGCGTTCCGAGCCAGTCGAGCACGTCGGCGCGCCACGCGGTACGGTAGATGCGGTCGGGGTTGAAACCGCCGCCGTGGCCGCCGCTGGGATAGATGCGTAGCGAACACCCTTTCACGCCGTTGCGTTTGAGCGCTTCGTAGAAGAGCGTGCTGTTGACGGGCGGCACGGTGCGGTCGTCGTCGGCGAGCAGCAGCAGCGTGGGCGGCGTCGAGGCGGTCACGCGGTTTTGCAGCGACCATTGCGCCTCGTCGCCGGCCGTGCGGTCGGTGCCCAGCAGGTTGTCGAACGATCCCTTGTGGCATTTGCCCGGCTCGGCCGTGATGACGGGGTAGACCAGTACGGCGAAGGCGGGGCGTACCTCTTCGGGGAGCATCGTGGCGGCCGAAGCGGCCAGATGGCCGCCCGCCGAGAAGCCCATGATGCCCACGCGCGAAGGATCGACGCCGTACTCCGCGGCATGGTCGCGGATGTAGCGCAGTGCCGCTTCGGCGTCTTCGAGCGGCACCTGGCAGTGTCCGTTGGGCAGGCGGTATTTGAGTGCGACGACCGTGATTCCTTCGGCCGAGAGCCACTCGCCCACTTCGTGTCCTTCGCGCGGCATCGAGACGAAGCGGTAGCCGCCGCCCGGGCAGACGACGACGGCCTGTCCGGTCGCCTTGTCCGGCGCTGCGGGATAGATGAAGAGTTCGGTGTCGACCGTGTTGTAGAGGTTGCCGTTTTTCTCTTTCTGGGGGCCTGCATCCTCGTTGGAGTGGGGTGCCGAGGCGTTGTCCCACAATTTGACCACCTTGACCTGGGCGGAGGCGGTCAGCGCCGCCGCGAGGGCGACGAGCGTCAGCAATCGTTTCATGGTTATCGGGGTTTAGAAGTTGGTTTCTGATCTTCGTGTGCAAGCATGGCCAGCCAGTCGAGAATGTCGGCGCGCCACTGTGCACGGTAGATATGGGCGGGGTCGAGTGCGCCGCCGTGGCCGCCGCTGGGGTAGATGCGCAGCGAGGCCGGTATGCCGTGGCGTTTGAGCGCCGCATAGAACAGAACGCTGTTGACCGGCGGCACCGAACGGTCGTCGTCGGCCGCCAGCAGCAATGCAGGCGGCGTCGAGGCGGTCACGCGGTTTTGCAGCGACCATTGCGCCTCGTCGCCGGCCGTGCGGTCGGTGCCCAGCAAGTGGTCGAACGACCCTTTGTGGCATTTGCCCGGTTCGGCCGTAATGACGGGATAGATCAGCACGGCGAAGGCGGGGCGCACCTCTTCGGGGAGCATCGTGGCGGCCGAAGCGGCCAGGTGGCCGCCCGCCGAACACCCCACGATCCCCACTTGCGCGGAGTCGGCGCTGAAGTCCGGAGCCGTGCGGCGCAGGTAGCGCAGCGCCGCTTCGGTGTCTTCGAGCGGTACCTCGCATCGGCCGTTGGGCAGGCGGTATTTCAACACGGCGGCGGTGACGCCGTGTTCGGCCAGCCAGCGTCCGACGGCGTGGCCGTCGCCTCCGATCGAGAGGAAGCGGTAGCCGCCGCCCGGACAGACCACCGCCGCCTGTCCGGTTGCACGTGCCGGGTCGGCCGCATAGACGTACAGAACGGCTTCGGTCGTATTGAACAATCGGTCTTCCTCGACCCGCTCCCCGCCCCGCAGTCCGTTGTCGTGGGGTGCCGAGGCGTTGTTCCACAGCCGGACGATCCGCTGTTGCGCGCCGGCGGTCAACGCGGCGGCGAGTGCGGTCAGTACGAGGAGTCGTCGCATCAGAGGACGATATTGATGATCTTGCCTTTGACGACGATCACTTTTTTCGGCGCCTTGCCGTCGAGCCATTTCTGTGCGGCGGGCCGTGCGACGATGTCGGCCGTGATCTCATCCGGCGACGCCGTCAGGGCGTACTCCTGCTTGAACCGCAGCTTGCCGTTGATCATGACCGGATATTCGAACGACTGCTCGACCAGATAGCTTTCGTCGCAGACGGGGTAGGGGGCGTCGCAGACCGAAGCGGTATGTCCCAGCCGTTCCCAGAGCTCTTCGGCGATATGCGGCGCGAAGGGTGCGAGCAGGGCGACGAGCGGTTCGAGAATCGCGCGCTTGCGGCATTCGCCCAGTTCGTTGAGGCAGATCATGAAGGCTGCCACCGACGTGTTGAACGAGAAGTTCTCGATGTCCTCGCGGACCTTCTTTATGGTCTTGTGCAGCGTCTTCAACTCCTTCGGAGTGGGGGCCTCGTCCGTCACGGCCAGCGCGTCGCCGGCGTGGAAGAGCCGCCAGAAACGGCGCAGGAACTTGTGCACGCCGTCGATGCCGTTCGTGTCCCACGGCTTCGACTGTTCGAGCGGGCCGAGGAACATCTCGTACATGCGCAACGTGTCGGCGCCGTACTGGTCGACGATATAGTCGGGGTTGACGACGTTGAACATCGATTTCGACATCTTCTCGATCGCCCAGCCGCAGACGTATTTCCCGTCTTCGAGGATGAACTCGGCGTCGGCGAACTCGGGCCGCCATGCGCGGAAGGCGTCCAAATCGAGCTGGTCGTTGCGGACGATGTTCACGTCAACGTGGATCTCCTGCGTCTCGTAGGACTCTTTCAGGCCGAACGAGACGAACTTGTTGGTACCGACGACGCGGTAGACGAAATTCGAGCGGCCCTGGATCATGCCCTGGTTGACCAGCTTCCGGAAGGGTTCGGGCTCGCACACGCAGCCCAGATCGTAGAGGAACATGTTCCAGAAGCGCGAATACATCAGGTGGCCCGTCGCATGTTCGATGCCGCCCACGTAGAGGTCGACCGACCGCCAGTATTCGTCCGCTTCGCGGCCGACGAGCGCGCGGTCGTTGTGCGGGTCCATGTAGCGCAGGTAGTAGGCGGACGAACCTGCGAACCCGGGCATCGTCGACAGTTCGAGCGGATCGCCGTCGGCCGTCGTCCACCCCGCTGCGCGGGCCAGCGGCGGTTCGCCCTCTTCGGTGGGGCCGAAGTCGCTGACGGGCGGCAGTTCGAGCGGCAGCGCCGATTCCGGCAGCGGGCGGGCGATTTCGTCGCGATAGTAGATCGGGAAGGGTTCGCCCCAGTAACGCTGGCGCGAGAAGATGGCGTCGCGCAGCCGGTAGTTGACCAGCCGTTTGCCCAGTCCGCGCTGCTCGATGGCGTCGAACATCTTTCCGATCGCCTCCCTGACCTCCATGCCGTCCAGAAAACCGGAGTTGATGAGTTTGCCCTCCTTGGCGTCGTAGGACTCCTTGCTGATGTCGCCGCCTGCGACGACGGGCGTGATTTCCAGTCCGAAATGACGGGCGAAGGCATAGTCGCGCGAATCGTGCGCCGGCACGGCCATGATCGCTCCGGTGCCGTATCCCGCCAGCACGTAGTCCGAGATGTAGATCGGTATCTCGCGTCCCGTGAAGGGGTTGACGGCATACGAACCGGTGAAGACGCCGCTCACGCGCCGCGTCTCGGCGATGCGCTCGCGCTCGGAGCGTTTCTGGGTCTGTTCGAGATAATCCTCGACGGCCGTCTTGTTTTCGGGCGTGGTGAGCTCGTTGACCCATTCGTGTTCGGGAGCGATGACCATGAAGGTGACGCCGAAGATCGTGTCGGGGCGCGTGGTGAAGATTTCGAGTTTGCGGTCGAAACCGCGCACGTCGAAGAAGACCTGTGCACCCTCCGAGCGGCCGATCCAGTTACGCTGGATCTCTTTGAGCGATTCGCTCCATTGGAGCGTTTCCAATCCGTCGAGCATTCGCTGCGCATAGGCCGTCACGCGCAGCAGCCACTGCTTCATGCGTTTCTGTACGACGGGATAGCCGCCGCGCACCGACAGCCCGTCCTTCACCTCGTCGTTGGCCAGCACCGTACCCAACTGCGGGCACCAGTTGACCATCGTGTCGGCGCGGTAGGCCAGGCGGTAGTTCTGCAACACCTGTTCGCGCCGGTGCTCGTCCATGCCCGCCCAGTCGGCGGCCGTGAAATGCAGTTCGGCGGTGCAGGCCGCATTCACCCCTTCGGTGCCGCTGCGGGCGAACGCCTCTTCCAGCTCCCCGATCGGGCGCGCCTGCTGCCTGTCGCGGCAATAGTAGCTGCCGAACATTTTCAGGAAGGCCCACTGCGTCCACTTGTAGTAGCCCGGGTCGCAGGTGCGCACTTCGCGGTCCCAGTCGAACGAGAAGCCGATCTTGTCGAGCTGTTCGCGGTAACGGGCGATGTTGTGTTCGGTGGTGACGGCCGGATGCTGTCCCGTCTGGATGGCGTATTGTTCGGCCGGCAGACCGAAGGCGTCGTAGCCCATCGGATGCAGCACGTTGAAACCGCACTGGCGCTTGTAGCGTGAGAAAATGTCCGAAGCGATGTACCCCAGCGGGTGCCCGACGTGCAGGCCGGCGCCCGACGGGTAGGGGAACATGTCGAGAACGTAGTATTTCGGACGTGCGGGGTCGACTTCGACGTGGTAGGTTCCGCGCTCCCGCCAGCGCTGCTGCCATTTGGGTTCCAGTTCCTTGAAATTGTATTCCATATAGTGTAAGAGCTAATTTTCCGGTTCGAGTGCGAGGACTTATGCGCGTGGCGCGTGTTATCGAGGATTCCGTCCGATCCGTGCCGAAACGCCGTCTGTCCGTGCCGAAATTTATCTTCCGGCAAAAATAATAAAATAAAATGAAGAATCGACCCTGCCGCGGCCTCAATATGGCAATTCGTACGGAAGGGACGCCCTGAAAACGTCGTGGATATACGAACGCAGAAACTGCTCGAAAAGTTCTCCGAACTCTTCGAAGAGGTTCTCGCCAAAAAGGAGAGGGAGATCATGACGGTCTGACCGTTTGTTCCGATAACTTAACAACCGGACCTGCTGACAGCAAGTCCGGTTGTTAAAGTCAGCCAGGTCCGACCTATTCGGCGGCCCGTACGATATACGAGAACTTGTACGAACTGCGCCAGAAGTTGTTGTAGAAATTGTTGCCCGGCGTATCGCCCGACGCATCCGGCAGGGCGAAATCGAAGAAAAGATTGCCCGAAGTATCCCTGCTGAAAGTCATCGTCGAGGTAATATTGTTCTTCGAAATCTTCATCTGGTTGGTCGAGAGATCCAACATCCAGTCGGACTCTCCGGCAGGGATCAGATGTCGCAGGCGCGGGTCCATATCCAGCGGAGCATCCTCGGTGTACTCGCCCGGATAAACACCTTTGAATGACCCGTATAGCCCGTCGGCTCCGGCGGCATTGATGATCTTACCCGTAAATTTTCCGTCGACCATCTCTTCGTTCATCGTAATGGTGATGATGTTATCCAACTCCGGCGAGGCGAACAACCCGAACTCGGAACCGCCCATCGAAGTATCCCACTTTCCGGTACCGTTGCCGCTGATATTCTGGTCCAGGTATATCTTGATGTCGCTGACAGCCCACGTGCCGACATAGAACGGATCGTAGGGTTTGAGGTAGACCGTCCAAAGCACCTGTTTTCCGGTTTGGGAACGCACGATAATACGCGCCTTGCGTTCGGGATTCCGGAAATCGAGCGTATCGCCGTCGGAGACATCCGCCGTGGCATAGGCCGAAAGGGCCAGCGCCTCGACCCCGACCGCTTCCCACGGGTAATCGGCCTGTTCGAAGATATAGAGGGTCACGGTTCCCTGATTGTCGTCCACCCGTTCGATGGTGGCTTTACCCAGTTGTCCCGTCAGTTGGATGTCGAGGATCGAGCACTCGTTGCTCGGCTCCTTTTCGTCGATATCCTTCGTGCAGGAAGCTATAACCAGGCACGAAAGGAACAATGCAATATGTTTCAGATTTTTCATAATGCTACAAATTGGGATTCAGGTCTATTTCACGCTGCGGGATCGGATAGTAGGCGGCTTCGGCCTCGCTCAGTCCGGCAGCCTTGATATCGGTGGTCGTAACCGAGGCCGTGCGGCGCAGGTCGTAGAGCCGGTTGCCCTCGAAAGCCAGTTCCAGAGCACGTTCTTTAATCACGGCTTCGCGGAATTTATCCGTCGTCATTCCGGACGGAAGCGGTGTTACGCCGGCCCTTTCGCGGATACGGTTCACATAGGCCAAACCCGCTTCGGGTCCCGCCGCTTCGGCATACACCAACGCAATGTCCGAAAAACGGATCAGGTAAGGCCGGGCACTGGTGCGTTCGCCGATAAAATCAGGGTCGACGTACTTGCTCGAAAAGTATCCCTTGACCTGATTGGGTACGATCGGATTTCCGGAAGCATCGTAGATGTCGCGGTGAATCAACTCGGTACGACGTTTGTCTGTGGTGCTGAACTGCGTTTCGACGAATTCGTCATTACAGAGGAAAACACCCCAACCGTTGCCGTTGGCCCGCTGCAAGTCACCATTGCCGTAACGGATGTAGAACGGTACGGAGTTGTTCGACGGCAGGAAAAGCAGGGGCAGTTTGGAGTAGTTACCCTCCTGCGTACCGCTGCGGTCGATCGGCATGATGAAGATATGCTCGGGCCCCGTGGGTTTGTCCACGTCGTAAATATCGCGCAGGTTGGTGTCGAAATCATACACGTTCTTGTAATCACGGACAACCTTCCCCGCCCAATAGGCGGCGCTGTCGTACATGATCTGAGGCTCACGGCGCATCTCTGTATAACGGTGAACGTTGTGCTCCTTCGAAGACGCGATGGTCAGGTAGGCCTTTGCCATCAGCGACTGCGCAGCCACCTTGTCCGCCCGTCCGAAAACTTTGTTGACTTCGAGCAGGTTGTCCGCCCGGGTCAGGTCGCCTAAGATCAGATCATAAAGCTGGTCGAGGCCCGTTGCCATCGGAGGCGTTGTCTGCGATAGCTCCGCCACCATCTTTGTCTGCACGGGCACGATCCCGAACGTACGCACCAGATTGAAATAGTTCCATGCACGCAGGAAATAAGCTTCGCCGAGAATTCGGCGGCGCGCCGTCTCGCTCAGCACCGAACTGTTTTGGATATGGTCGATCACCGTATTGGCTCGGTTGATCGCGATGTAGCAGTATTTGAAATAGTATTGCAACTGCTCGGTCTCGCGGTTCGCGATCCAGTTCTCAAGCTGATAGACATCACCCGCCTCGTCGCTCTTGGGCGACATCGTCTCGGTGGGGATGTCGCCGATGTAGAAGATACCGCGTGAATATTCGAGGAACGTCAGGGCATTGTAGGCATAGAGAAGTCCCGACTCGGCATCGGTCTCGCTCTTGTAAAAATTGTCGTCGGAATAGAATCCGTACGGCTCCTCCTGCAGGTCGCACGCTGTGAGCAACCCGCAGAGCGAAATGATATAAAGCAGATTTTTCATAATCGTAGTTTAGAATTTCAAGTCCAGACCGATGGCGTATTTCCGCAGTCGGGGATAACCGCCCCAGTAGATACCGTCGACACCCACTTCGGGATCGTAACCGTCGAATTTGGTGAAGGTATAGGCGTTCTCTATATTGGCGAACACGCGCACGCTGCGAATAAAGGCCTTGCGGACGGGAATCGTATAGCCGATATTGATGTTTTGCAGGCGGACGAACGAACCGTCGTGGACGAAGTAGTCCGAGAACAGGTAGCTGCGCGTCGAATTCAGGCGCGGATATTCGTTTGTCGGATTGTCGGGCGTCCAGCGCTTGATCTTCACGCGCGGATCGTAAGTATAGCCGTTATAGATGACGTCGTTGCCGAATACGCCGTTGAGAAATACCGACACGTCGAGATTCTTGTAGCGGAACGCCAGGTTAAGGCTGGCTGTGAAGTCGGGATTCGGATCGCCGATGATGCAGCGGTCCCGGTCGTCGATGGCATAGTCTCCGTTTAGATCCACGTATTTGAGCTCGCCGGGCTGGTCCTTGCCGTCGGAACTCATGAAGCCAGGGTCCTCTCCCTGCTGGATGATACCGTTCACCCGGTAGCCGTAGAAGACATACATCGGATAGCCGATGGCATAGACGCTCGGATTGCCGTTGAACATCGACAGCGACTGGCCGCAAACCTCGTACTGCATGCCCGTGAGGTAATCGGTGCTCAGGCCACTCGAAACGGCATTCCCCAGATCGGTCACCTCGTTGCGGTTCCGCGAGAAGATGAACGTCGCGGAAAAGGAGGTATTCTTCCGGCTGACGATATCGCCGTCGAGCGTGAGTTCGAAACCGCGGTTACGGATATTGCCGTCGTTGACCCACATCTTGTCATAACTGCTCGACAGCGGCAGGTATTTCTCACGCAGCAGATCGGTAGTGTACTTGTCGTAGTAATCCATCGTCACGCGCAGGCGGCGTTTGAAAAAGGCGAGGTCGACACCCAGGTTCCACTGGCGGGTCGATTCCCACCTCAGATCGGGGTTGGCAATGCCGCCCCAGAGGATATAGCGGTCATTGGCGCCTTCGCGGCCGGCTTCATAGCCCGGGCCGATGGCCGTCTGCCATTTGTCCGCGAACCAGTATTTCTCGGTTCCGTAGCGGTTGAGCGTCTGGTAAGGCGAAATGCCCTGATTGCCCGAAATTCCCCAGCTGGCCCGGATCTTGAACTCATCGAAAACGTTGAGCTTCTGCATCCACGGCTCATTGTGGAGTTTCCAGCTCACGGCGCCCGAAGGGAAATAGCCCCACTTGTTGTTTTTGCCGAATTTCGACGAACCGTCGGCACGCATGGTGAACGTGAAGAGATATTTATCGTCGAGCACGTAGTTCAAACGGCCGTAGAACGAGAGCAGTTTACTATTCTGATACGTGTTGTTTATCACGTTCTTCTGGGGATTGCCCGCACCCATGTTCTCATTGCCGAGGGCGTCGTTCACGAAATCATAGGCCGTAGTGCCGAGCGTCCGGCCCATGTTGTAGTCGAAGGAGTGTCCCGCCATGACCGACAGGTTGTGCCGGTCGGCAAAAGTCCGCTGAAAAGTAACATAGGTCTCGCTCAGCACATCCTGCGACAGGGTATTGTTCATTTGCGCGATACCGTTCATGTCGTGCGCCTCCTGCGAAGTGTTCGAAGCGTTGTAGACATCCTGCACGGAGGTCGAATAGTTGTAATTGAGCTGCGTGCGGATCTTCAATCCCTCGACGATCTCCCACTCGGCTGCCAGCGACGAAATGAGGTCGCGGCCCTGCGTCTCGTTCTTGACGTTGTCGGAGATAATGAGCGGATGGCCGAAGTCGGTTTCCGAAGCGACGAAATAATTGCCGTCCTCATCGTAAACGGGCCATAACGGGTTGCGGCCGTATTCGAGCGTGTTGTTTACGTGACGCTTGTGGATCGAAAGGATGTTCGAGGTCTGAAGCGTGAAATTCTTGGCCAGTTTGTACGAACCGTTGAGCGTGACATTGCCTTTGCGGAAATTATCTTTCTTGTAGACACCTTCGTCGTCGAAATAATTAAGGCTCAGATTGATCGCCGCCTTGTCGGTGGAGTGCGACAGCGTGGCCGTCGTATTGTTGACCACGGCCGTACGCATGCAGAGGTCGGCCCAATCGGTGTTCGACCACTTGCCCTGTTGGATCTCGATGAGTGACGGATAGTAGGTGCCGTTGTTGTACTGACCTGTGTAGAGGGCCGGCAGCCCGGCGTTGGTCAGCTCCTCGTTGGCGATCTGCGCCATTTGCAGCGGGTTGCGCCAGACGTTGAGTTTGTCGGTGAACTGCCCGATGGTGGTCCGGTGGTTCACCGAAACCTGAGTCGACCCGCCTTTGGCGGTGCGGGTCTGGATCAGGATCACGCCGTTGGCGCCGCGGGAACCGTAGATGGCCGAGGAAGAGGCATCTTTCAGGATCTCGATCGATTCGATGTCCGAGGGGTTGATCTGCGACAGGTTGCCGGCGTCGCCGATGGGGAATCCGTCGACTACGATCAGCGGGGTGTTCGAACCGTTGAGCGAACTGTTGCCGCGGATACGCACTACGGCGCCCGCCCCGGGATCCTGCGAAGTGTTCATGATTTGCAGTCCGGCGGCACGGCCCTGCAACAGTCCCTCGATCGACGGGGCCGAGATGTCCTTGATGGCATCCATCTTCACGGAAACGACCGATCCGGTCAGGTCGCTCTTTTTCATGCTGCCGTAACCGATGACGACCACGTCGTCGATCAGTGCCTCTTCGGCCTCGAGCACGATATCGAGGAAGGTCACTCCTGCCGTAACGGCGACCTCGCGGGTTTTGTAGCCGACGAATCCGACGGAGAGCACGGCTCCGTTCTTGGCGCGGACCGTGAAATTACCCGCAATGTCGGTACTGGTTCCGGTTGTCGTTCCCTTGATAATGACGCTGGCTCCGACGAGCGGCTGTCCGTCGGCCGTCACGCGCCCCTGAATCTCAACCTCATTCTGGGCGGATGCGCCGACAGTGAGGAAAAGGGAGGCGAAAAGTGCCAGAAGCCATCTGTCCCGCAGGCGTAGGTTTGCTGTATTCATGGTGTCTGAGTTTTAGTGTTTTGCTTGATTGTCAATTTTACCGTCGAGATAGTCGCTGGCATAGATGAATGTTCCGGCGCTCCATCCCAGCATCGTGGGCATGTCGTATTCGTTGCTGACATTGATGTTCCCCTCCCGGACATTGTACTTTTCCCACAGGTTATGGGTTTCGCCGAAGGTCTTCACGACCATCGCAGCGTATTTCTCCGCAATACGCCGTGCGTCCTGCCTGTAACCGTAGGCATCGAGCCCCCGGATGGCCAGATAGACGACCGGAGGCCACGTATTGGGATAAGACCACTGGTAGTCGTAGTCATAAGGTTCGTCCTCGCATACGGCGATTCCGTATTCGAACTCTAACCGTCCGAGCGCCTTTTTCACGAGGATTCGGGCCTGTTCCGCATCCGGAATTCCGGCATAAAGCAGACTGAACACTGCACCCGAAACGACCGTCGAACGGCGGCCGTTGACGAAGTCGTAGTCATAATAAACACCATCCTCCCCGAGGCAGTAGCGGTTTATCAGCCCGCGACGCTTTTCGGCCCGTGCCTTCCACGTTCCGGCAGCCTTGGAATCGCCCAACAGAAGGGCGTAGCGGGCGAAGAGCGTTTCGTAAATATAGAGATTGGCATTGAGGTCTACCGGACAGAAATCTGCACAACGGCGTTCGAAACGGGGATTGAAGTCCCAGCCCGACTCTGCCTCGGCGGCAAAATGCGTCCCCAGTCGCAGAATCTCCGTGTCGGAAAGTCCCCGGTTGCGAAAATCGGTATTGAGCCGTTGCCCTCCGGTAGTGACGAACTCCTGTTTGAGTTCGTCGCTTGCAGACGAGGAGTAGCGGTTGAGCCCGACAGGCGTAATGCGCTGCGTCATCCAGAAGTCATACTCCTTCTGCAAGGTCGTAAAAGCTCCGGCCAGCCAGTTCGTGTCTTCGGTCTGTTCGAAGATCCGGTCGACCATCATGCAGAGGAAAGGAGGCTGTGAGCGGTTGAGATACCACGTCCGGCTGCCATTGGGCATATAGCCGTATCGGTCGACCAGATAGAGCATGTCCTCAGTGTTGTTTTTCGCCAGATCGAGGCGTCCGTCGCGTACGAGCCCCTCGTTGGTGAAGTAGGTATCCCAATAATAGAGTTCCTGAAAGGTCTGGCTGACGCTGGGAACCGTATAGGGGCGCGGCAGCCCGATCAGCGTCTGCGAATCGGTCGGATTGTACTGTACCGACGCATCCCACGACGTGCGGATGAAATCGCGCACGCAGGCGATCTCCTCCTGCGAAACCGACGGATGATGTCCACAGGAAACAGCGGTCAGTGCCAGCATGCTCCCCAGAAAAGTTCGTATTTCGTTCATCTCTGGCGGGGATTATTCATAAATGCCGGCTATGTCCTTCTCCAGCAATATCTGCTCCCCTGCGACGAAGGTCTTGAAATCCTCCTCCGAAACGCAGCCCGGATAAGGGCCGAAGAAATGATTCGTATCCTTGTTCCGCCAGACCAGCACATAGGCTACGGGAACGCCCGCAATGGCTTTCGAAAGTTTTTCGGTCCACCATTTCGACTGGGAGGTATTGTTTTCGAGCCCGGTCTCCGTAAACGCGAACGGCTTGTTTTTCAGGTAGGCGATATGTTTAAGCAGGCGCATCAATCGCAGGCCGTTGGTCTCGATGGCCCAGGAACTGCGGTCATAGGCATCCAGACCGAGTATGTCGACATAGGCATCGCCCGGCCAGAATTCGAGATAGTTGTCCTGCGAACTGACGATATCGGGCGAGTAGACATACAGCAGGTTATGCACGCCCTTCGTATCGCGCAGGTATTCGAGCGTAAAACGCCATAGGGCGATATACTCTTCTGCGGTGCAGTTGCCCTTACCCCACCAGAAACCGTTGCCGGTGTGTTCATGGAACGGACGGAACAGCACCGGGACATACTCTCCGGCATCGGTCCTGAGCGAGAGCATGAAAGCGGCAACCTTGTCCAGCCAGCCGCAGTATTTTTCGTGCAGGTCGCCGCCGGGAATAATCCGTCCTACGGCGGCAGTTACGTCCCAGGCCGTGCCGCCGGTAGCGGGGTTGGTCGTATGCCAGCCGATGGTGGTCACGCCTCCGCGGGCATAAGCTTCGAGAATACGGTTGCGGATGTCCGTGAATTTATCGCCGTCGATGTTTTTCGCATCGTTGTCCACCCCGGTCGGAGAGTTGGGATCCAGATCCCACAATTCGATCTGGGCCAGATCCCAGCCCATCATTGCGGGATAGTCGCCGCAGATACTCTTCACGTCCGAGCGGTCGACATCGCCCGACCAGCCGATACCGTAGAGCGACGAACACTGGTGTCCGAAAAGCGTACCGCCGTTTTCGGCAATGCTGCGCAGGTTGCCGAGCAGGTTACGGGTCTGCACCGTAGCCTGCGAGTCGGTCGTCGCAGCGGGAGCCGGCTGGGGTTCCGGATATTCGCGGTCGGCAATATCACTGCATCCGGCCGCGACCAGCCACGACAGATAAAGAATTTGTTTCCACATAATTATCAGCTATTTTAGGTTAATTGTCAGTGATACATGTCAGGTAATTGACTTTCGAACAGAACGGGCTGTTCCCGATTGGCGGCAAACTTCCTGAAATCGGGTTCCGAAGCGTGTCCGTGCCAGGGACCGAAAAAGTGCGTCGGACGGTCGTGGGCGTTACGCCATACCAGAACATAGCTCAGCCCCTTGCCGCGGATGACCGGCAGCAGCCGCCGGGTCCACCACGCTGTATCGGGGATGCCCTCGAGTCCGGTTTCGGTGAAGGCCGTCGGTTTACCGTGTTCGTGTCCCAATCGCTGCAAGGTCGAAAGCATTCGTTCTCCGCCCGACAGGAAATCCCAATCCTGCGGGCGGTGGTAGGCGTCGAGCCCGAGCACGTCGACCCATTCGTCGCCCGGATAGCGTTCCGTATAGTGCTCCGCATCGCGGTACAGGTCTGGTGAATAGACGTAGAGGAGATTGTGCACTCCCTTCACATCGCGCAGATATTCCACCGTGAAGCGCCATAAAGCCTTGTATTCGTCGGGGGTACACTGCGCTTCGCCCCACCAGAATCCGCTGCCGGTGTGCTCGTGGAACGGACGGAACAGCACCGGAACACACGTTCCGTCGGCACTCTTCAACCCGACGAAGAATCCGGCCAGACGGTCGAGCCACAGCCGGAATTGGGCATGGTTGGCGCCGCCCGGGAGAATGGAACTCACGGCCGTGGAGGTTTTGCCGTCCCAGGCGCTGGCTCCGGACTCGGGATTCTGCGGATGCCAACTGACCGTATTCACGGCTCCGCGCCCGTAGGCGGCACACAACAGACGGGTGATCTCGGCGAAAGGAACGTCGTCGATGCTTCGGTCGGCCCCTGTTTCAAGTCCTCCGAGCTCCCACCCGAAAACAGCAGGGTAATCACCGCAACACTCCCTGACGTCGGAGCGTCCCTCCTCGTATTTCCAGTCGTGTCCATAGAGGGCGTCGTCCTGATGCCCGAACATCACCCCTTCGTCTGCAATCCGGAACAGGTTGCGGTAGAGGGCCCGCGTTTCAGGCGTGGCCTGTGGATCCGCCGGAAGAGGCGTAGTGTCCGAACAAGCGGCTGAAAATGCGGCAAAGACTATAAAAAGCAGTTTGTTCATTGTTTAAAGCAGGTTAAAGCGGTTCATCAGATGATGATCTTCTTTTTATCGTAGTATTCCCGGAAATCGTGGGGTGTGTAGCCCTTGTATTTCTTAAAGATCCGGTTGAAGTTCGATAGGTTGTTGAACCCGCATTTGAAGGCGATCTCCGCGATCGTGTTGGCCGGTTCGTCGATTAGCCGTCGGGAAGCCGCACTGATGCGGATATTGTTCAGACAATCGATGAAGTTGTATCCCGTACGCCGCTTGATGAAACGGCTGAACGACGGTTCGCTCATGTTGACCAGCGCCGCCATCTCCGAGAGTCGCACGGGACGGTGGTAGTTGCTGTTGAGATATTCCATAATGGTCCGCACGCGCCGGCTGTCGTAGGTATCCTCCAGTTTGCTGAAATGCGAATGCGACAATACGGTATACGCCTGATCGTGGGCCAGCTGGTTGAGCAGCGAAAGGAAGATCAGGATCGAGTTGAAATTATCCGTGCTATTTATCAACTGGTGAATCCCGGATTCGCTTTGCAGGATCGTCTTTTCGGAAAATGCGATCCCGTGCTGGGCATCCTGCAGCATCTTCTTGATCGGCGCGAACTGCTTCCGGTCGATCAGTCCGCTGCCCTGGAACAACTCGGGCGAAAACTGAATCGTCACCTCGTAGATTTCCGCTCCCGGGGCCAGATTGCCGTCCATCCACGCATGTTCCAGATTACTGCCCGTGATGAGCACCATCTCACGGTCGCCGATGTCGGCCACATGATCGCCGACGATCCGCCGTGCGCCGCGCGCTCCGATGATATAGTTGAGTTCGTATTCACTATGGATATGTATCGGGAAGTTGAAGTTACTCTTCCGCCGTTCGAACACGACGAAGCTGTCCTGCTTCGAGATGGGAGGTACCTCCGTAAGGATATTGTAATTTGCCATAGTCGTTCGCTTTCCGATTTCAGTTTTTTGTAAGCAGCCGTTCGATACGCCGGATCAGTTCCATGCACATCCGGCTGTTGTGATAGGGGCATTTCCAGAATCCTGCCTTGTCGTCGTCACGATTGACCGAGCCGTCGGCGCGGACGCTCCAGAACCATTCACCGTTTCCGCCGTCGAGCAGGTGCGTCCGGATATACTGCCATGCATCGTGGCTCCGCCGCAGGAATGCCTCGTCGCCGGTTCGTTCGTACATATTGAAAAAACCGACGACAGCTTCGGCCTGTACCCACCAGTGACGGTCCGCATCGATGCGTTCCGTCTGCGGATCGTATTCGTAGATCAGACTTCCGTCGGGTCTCAATCCCTCGACGGCCGCGGCTGCCAGTGCCTCGACCACGGGACCGACATCTGTCGTAACCTGCGGTTCTCCGAGTACGAGGGCGGCTTCGTCGATGAGCCACGATGCCTCGATGTCATGCCCGTAAGAGACCTTCCGTCCCTGTGGCTGCCACCGTGCATCGAAAAAGAGATTCAGGTGCCCCGTCTGCGGATCGAAAAGCCGGTCGGTATGGATGTGAATCAGTTTCCGGACCGCCGTCGCAACCCGATCTTCACGCCAGACCCGCAGCAGGTTCGCGTAAGGTTCGAGCAGGTGCAGGTGCGTATTCATGCTGAAGTAGGTGTTGGCATCCTTCTCGCTCAGACGCATGTCTTCCAGCGGCTTCCAGTTCCGGGTCAGTGCTTCGACGTATCCGCCCCGCATTGCATTCCAGACATGCTCCTCAAGCGATCCGAACAAAGCGGCGGCTTCGTCCAACGCCTCCGGGTCACCCGTCGCCCGGACATATTCGCTCAATCCGTAAACTGCGAAACCGATAGCATAGCTCTGTTTCTTGCCGCAGACCGGACTTCCGTCGGGAGCTACCTCCCAGTAGACCCCACCATGTACAGGGTCGATCAACCAGAGAGCCAGAAATTTCCGGAGCTTGCCGGCTGCGTGCAGGTATTCAGGCCGTCCGGTCATTCGGTAAGCTGCCGAGAAGGTCCACAGCATCCGCGCGATCAGGACTGCGCCCTTCCCGGCTTCGGGATGCGCTTTTCCGCGGCCGTCGATACGTCCCGCGAAATGCACCCCGTTGCCCAGAAATGCCATCCAGAAAGGCAGGATGTCGCAGGTCAGTTCCTCCGACAGCTCTTCCCGCCATTGTACAAGCATCTTTTCCATCATTCGTTCGTTTTCCGACGGAGGTTGAGTTCCGTCGTTATTCGCTCCATACGTTTCTCGCCGAGCGGGTAGAAAAGGACTGCCGCTGCGGCCAACAGGCATCCGGCGGCCGGAAACCAGCTCATCATTAGCCGTACGCCCGCTATCGCCTCTCCGCTCTGCACCGCAGCCGACTGATCGTAACCGAATGCTGCGAGCAGCCAACCCGTCACAGCCCCGCCCAACGCCCAGCCGAGTTTCTGGGACATCGACGAAGAGGAGAAGATCAGTCCCGTCGGCCGTCGGCCGCTGCGGTATTCCTCGTAATCAACGATATCGGCATACATGCTCCACAACAAAGGCAGCACGACGCCCGCCGCAACGCTGACGAGCGCCTGCAAGGCAAACAGCCATCCCAGTTCGGAAGGCGCCAGCCGGAAGAAGAAGAGGCTTAGTACCGCTGCCGCACCCATTGCCGCGGCAAATGCTCCTTTCTTGCCGATGCGCGCCGCCAACGGCACGGCCAGTGCCACTCCGGCCATGTTGCCCAACTGACCCAGCAGCAGGTAAAGCGTTCCGAGCGTCCAACCCAGATGGGGCAGTTTATAAGCGCTCCGAACATAGTCCGTGAAATAGAAAATCGCTACCCCGTCGCGGATCGAGTTGAACAGCAGCACCGCCACTCCTGCGACCAGAAGAATCCACCACGGAGCGTTGCGGGCCAGGCTTTTCAGGTCGCGGCCGACCGATCCCTCCGCCAGCTGCGCGTCGTCGACCCGAATCCGTTCGCGCGTCCAGCGGAAGCAGAGCCAGAAAAGCAGGGTGCAAATCGCTCCGATAACGGCCACGGCGCAAGTCCACGCCTCCGGCATCCCCGATATGGCCACGTCGCTCCCCGCGACGCTCCCGCTCAACCGGTCGGTATCTCCGCCGCCGAGCCGTCCGGCAAAGAAATCCACCAGCGGCTGCAACAGCATGAAGGTCACCAGACTGCCCACATAAGCGAAGAACATCCGGTAGGAGGAAAACGTATTGCGTATCTTCGTATCGGGCGTCATCACCCCGAGCAGCGAGGCATAGGGGACGTTGACCATCGTATAGACCATCATCATGGCCGTATAGGTGATATAGGCCCACGCCAGTTTCCCCGTCATCCCGAAATCGGGAGTCCAGAACGTCAGCACTCCGACCGCGGCGAAGGGAAAGGCACCCCACAGCAGGTAAGGACGATAACGCCCCCATCGGCTGCGGGTACGATCCGCCAGCAGGCCCATGATGGGATCGTTGAGCGAATCCCAGATACGGGTCACCAGGAACATGGTCCCGGCGGCAGCCGGCGTGATGCCGAACACCTTGGTGTAGAAAAAGAGCAGATACATGCCGAATATCTTCCAGAACATGCTCGAAGCCATGTCCCCGAAACCGTATCCGATCTTCTCCCGGAATGTGACGCTGTTTTTCATCGGTTGTTCTTTCTTTCGTAATCCAGATTCCGGTCGATCAGTTCATTCAACCGCTCAACGGAAGCAGCCGTTGTAAGGCCGTCGGACGGCGTATGCAGGCAGTAGTCCACAAGCCTGTCGACAGTCGATGTCGCCACGTGCATGCGGGTGTCGCTCGACGCATAGTAGAGGAATACCCAGCCGTCGTCATCGGCGATCCAGCCGTTCGAGAACAAGACGTTCGACACGTCGCCCACTCGTTCTTCGCCCTCCGGTGCCAGTGCATATCCGGCCGGCATGGCGATCAGTCGCGAAGGATCGTCGAGGGCCGTCATATACATGTAAAGTACATAGCGGAGCCCCGCCGCACAGGCGCGTACGCCGTGGGCCATATGCAGCCACCCCTGCGGAGTGCGGATCGGATGGGGACCTTCGCCGTTCTTCACCTCCTTGATCGTGTGATAGAACCGCACGTCGATAATCTTTTCATCGCGGATTTCCGCGCGGGTCATGTCGTCCACCAATGCCCATCCGATCCCGCCGCCGAGAGCTCCGGCGGCAATAAACCCCTCCTGAGGGCGGGTGTAAAGGGCATATTTCCCGTTCACGAATTCAGGGTGGAGCACGACGTTGCGCTGCTGCGTGGGCGACTTGATGTCGGGGAGGCGCTCCCAATGCACGAGATCCTTCGTCCGGGCCACACCGGCCGTCGCCACGGCTGACGACAGATCGCCCGGGGCTGCCGACGGATCGTGCCGTTCGGCACAGAAGATGCCGTAAATCCACCCGTCCTCATGGGCCGTAAGGCGCATGTCGTAAAGATTCGTTTCGCTCTCGTCAATCGGGGGAATCGTCAGCGGATGGTCGCGGAAACGGAATCCATCTATCCCGTTATCGCTTTCAGCCAAAGCGAAAAAGGATTTGCGGTCGTTCCCTTCGACCCGGACTACCAGCACGTATTTGCCGTCGAACTTGATTGCTCCGGCATTGAACGTTCCGTTGATCCCGAACCGCTCGAGCAGAAAAGGGTTGGTAGCAGGGTTCAGGTCGTAGCGCCAGAAGAGCGGCGTATGTGCGGCCGTAAGGATCGGGTAGGTGTAACGAGTCCATACGCCGTTGGAATCCGCGGCAGGATTCTTCCTGCCGATCAACTCTTCATGGGCCGAACGCAGGGCTGAAATACGCTTCTCGAAATCAGAATTTGTCATAAAACGGATAAAATAGAGTATTTATTTTACTCCCGTGTGATCCGCAGGGCGAATCCCCCGGCGGGAGCTATCGTTATTTCCAACGTGCGATCCATTCCCAGCGTACGGGTTACACGCTGGTAATCATGTCCATACTTAGCGGCATTGGTGCCGTCGCAGAAGATCTCGGCCGTAAAGTTTCCGTCGCCAAGAAATCCGAGGTCGAGCGTCACCGTGCGGCCTTCGTGCCCCGTAAGGCCGCCGACGTACCAGACATCCCCTTTGCAGCGGGCGACGGCCGCATACTCCCCGAGGCATCCGTCAAGCGCCACGGTCCGGTCCCACACCGTGGGAACGCCGCAGATGAAAGCCGTACATTCGGGTTCCCGGTCGTAGTTGGAGGGCGAATCGCAGAGCATCGACAGCGGCGCATGAAAAACGATGTATTCAGCCAGCTGGCGGCAGCGGGTGCCCTGACTCATCGGCTCGCTGCGACGCGGAAAGAAGTGCCCCTTCGCGGCGTTGAGCATGGCTCCCTGCGTGTAGTCCACGGGGCCGGCGGTCATTCGGATGAACGGCATCGTCACATCGTAGGTCACCTGATCGACCGACTCTTCCGACCATTTCATCTGTTCCAGTCCATGTACGCCTTCGAAATTGACGACGTTGGGATAGGTGCGTTGCAGACCGGCAGGCTTATATATACCGTGGTAGTCGAGCAATAGTCCGTATTTGGCGGCGGTAGCCGCCCCGCGGTAGAGGAATTCGGCGATCTGCTGGTCATCACGGTCCATGAAGTCGACTTTGAATCCTTTGACGCCCAATGCTGAGTAATGGCGGCAAACCTCCTCCATGTCGCGGTCGAAGGCGCGGTAACCCGCCCATAGGATGATGCCGACGTCCTTCTCCTTCGCATAACGCAGCACCTCTTCCAGATCGAGGAGGTCGCTACCGCCCGACATCAGGTCGGTCTTGTCTTTCGACCATCCGTCGTCCATCACCAGATATGCGATTCCGTTGCGGGCCGCAAAATCGATGTAATGCTTATAGGTCGGCGTATTGATCCCGGCCTCGAAACCGACGCCGTGGAGTCCCCAGTCGTTCCACCACTCCCAAGCTGCCAATCCAGGGCGTATCCACGACACGTCTTCGAGGCGCGACGGTTCGGCCAGCCGCATGACCATGTCGTTATCGAGTAGTTGCCGGTCCTTGCGGGCAATGAGGATCGTTCGCCACGGGAACGAAGCCAGGGGTGCGGCCTTGGCGATGAAATTGTCGTATTCATCCACGACGTTTTGGAGATTGTCATGTCCGCCGTCGTGCGTACGCTTCGGATACGGTGCGAAAATACCGCGCAGGGAGTACCCCTGACCGGGATAATTGAAGTACATGCCCGGATAGGCTTGCAGGTCGGCCTCGGTAAAGCAGAGTTTCACACCGTCGTCGGCAGCCACGACCAGTGGCAGGAAAGCCAGTCGTGCAGGATCGAGCTTCGAAAGTCGGGTTACGGTATAGAGGTTCTCGAACGAAGTCTTGAACTGGCTCCCGAAAGGGACGATCTCAGTACCGTCGCAGTCCCGCACATAGGGTACCCAACATGTCCAGTCCTCCGGAAAAGCGGCGCCCGCCTCTTCGGAAGCGACAACCAGCGACCGGTCCGTCGTGGAAATGAATCGGTAGGCGACTCCATCATCGTAGGCTCGAAGCTCGATGGCGAAACCTTGCCGGAAATCAGCCCGCAGCCAGTTATAGTGGTCTGCGACCCGCTTTTTAATATAAAAAGGCGTCGCAAAAGAAGTATCGACCATCCCTTTGCGGATGCGGGACGGCTGCGCCGAACCTCCCCACACAGTCCCGTCGTCCAGCGTCATCGCCACCGGCGTAGGAGCCACGACCGTTCGACCGTCGACACGGACCTCATAGGCGATCCGGTTTCCGACCGTCAGTGTAATCCCGATCGTCCTGTCGGGAGAATGGATCGTATAACTTTTTTCGCAGGCGGCGGAAGCAATGCCAGAAAGCATTGTAAATAAATAGATTGCGACTATTCTTTTCATAGTTTACAGGTAATAAACAGGTTTACGGAAAATTCCGGATACACAAATAAAACAACAGGCGTCTCCCGTTTGTGCTGTGTAAAAATAAAGGTTTCACAAGGGTTCTGCAACGGATGTGATGCAGAAGGATTGAAAAGTATTATAATTGGATGGGATAATACCATTTTAACACCCATGAGGCAGGAAAGATACACCCGACGTCATCAAAATACCTCCTCAAAGTTCCTTAACAGCCCGAAATAACCCGAACTGTTCTGCTTTTATCTCCAAGTCCCGGAGACAACGAACCGTACGAATGATACTTTTTCATCAAATGCTTGTACCATGCGACGCTTTTCATGGTTATCCGGTTTTTATCCTCTATTTTTACGTTTGTAAATAAATTCGTTAACGAACCTAAACCAGCCAGTATGAAACATCTTTGGAAATACATCGCGGGCGCGTTGGCTTTTGCACTCCCCGTCGCCTCGTGCAGCGACGACAACACGTCGGACTTTCCCGACAAGGAATGGGGCGAACTGACGGCTCCCGTGCTCACGGTCTCGGAAGAGGAGATAACGCTTGACGCCAATAAAGCGGATCAGGAGGCCCTGAAATTCTCGTGGACGGCTGCTTCGGTCGTGACCCGCAGTTCATCGGTCGAGTATGATCTGTACCTGAACATAGAAGGCGAGGATTTGTTCAAAGGGATAAAACGGGAGTGGGGAGGGGAAGCCGGCCTGACGATCTCGTTCACGCACGAGGAACTCAACGACCTCATCATAACGACCTTCGGCGGTAAAAGCGGCGAACGTTTCGCCTTCCGGGCATGCGTCTATGCACACACCGACAATTACCTTATCGAGGACAAAACCTCGGAGGAGGTAGCTTTCGCTGCCACGGCCTACGCTGCCGAAGTGGTGAAGCCCGCATCGCTCTGGATGAAGGGAGGCGCCTGCGAATACGGCTGGGACAAGGCGATCGAGTTGCCGCAAGGCGACGCAGGCACCTACACGGCAGAGAACGTCGTGCTGAAATTCGGCAAACCCGCAGACAACAAAGGCTTCAAATTTTACATCGAGGAGAATGGCAGCTATCCGTTCTACGGGCAAAAGATCGACGGCGAATTCGGTCAGATCCAGACCTTCGCCATCGCCAACGACGGGGATTCGCAGTTCTATCCCTTGCAGTACGACTACACGAGCGGCATCTACACCGTACACGTCGACCTCAATACCATGCTGCTCACGCTGACCCGGACGGGCGACGTCACGGAATTTGACCCCGAAACGGCACTCTACATACTGGGCGACAACATGGAGAATGGCTGGGATATGGTCGAGGCGAATGCCCTGCTGCTTGTCGGGGAGAATATTTATGAAAACACCAATATTTATCTCAAACCGGAGAGCAGCTTCAAATTCTATTTCTACGACTGGACGGAGTACATCCGTGACGAGGCAGCCGGCGAATACTGGACCCTTATGAAAAAGGGCGGCGATGACGGTGACATCCGCTTCATCCCGGGTGATCAGGGCCTAGGCGAAGGCTACTATACCGTGCGCGTCGATCTCAACACCCTGAAAGTCACCCTCACGGGCGGCACTGCGCCCTCCTATCCCGAAACGCTGTTTCTCTTCGGGCCGGCTACGGAGGCGGGATGGGATCTCGGCAACTTCATTCCCCTGACGAAAACGAGCAACGGGGTATTTCAGGTCAAAGGTGTAAACATCGACGTCGGCACGGCGAATCCGGACGACAACAAGGGCAACGGATTCAAATTCGGGGTTTCGAACAGCGAATGGAGTACCGAATACGGTGCCAAGGAGGCTTTCGACGACCACGACGGACAACAGGGTTACCGCGGCTGGGAACTTGCGCAAAGCAGCAATCAGTTCTATCCCCTGCTGATGGGACAGGCTTCCGGAGTATACGACATTACCGTCGACTTCACGACGATGGTGGTACGCTTCGAACCGTCTCAGGACCCTGATTACCCGACTGCACTCTACATATTGGGCGATGCGATGCCTCACGGTTGGGATTTGGGTCAGGCCGTGGCGATGACCCAAACCGCTCCGGGAATCTTTACGGCGGAGAACGTTCCGGTGAAGGTCGGCACGGCGAATCCGGACGACAACAAGGGCAACGGATTCAAATTCATCATTTCGAACAGCGAATGGAGCACCGAATACGGCGCCAAGGAGGCTTTCGACGACCACGACGGACAGACGGGCTACCGCGGCTGGGAACTTGCGCAAAGCAGCAACCAGTTCTATCCCCTGCTGATGGGATTCGGAGACGGAAACTACCGGATCACGGCGGACCTTACGACCATGACAGTCCGGTTTGAAGCGATGTAACGAACTTCCGGCGTCCGAGTATTATGGTGAAAATCCGGCCGATTGTACATCGGCCGGATTTTTTCTTACCTTCGGCTCGACTTTTATCCGTCGGAAAGTCCTGCCAAAATCGCAAGCAAGGCGGTTTTTGGATGGTAGACTTATACCTTCGTATCGGCTGAATTTTGCAAATAATGAAAAACAAGTCTACGAATTCAAGTCCTGCTCCTATTCATACTCTTCGGCATACGGAACGCACTCCCTCGGGGATACGTCGAACTCAACGGCCTTTATGCGTGGGCGGGAAGTGTCTGTCCGGCCGTCGAGTTCGTCATCACGTCCGAGTCGACGCTCCGGAGCGAAATCGTCGTCTCCCCTGTTGAAACCCTTCGACAGCGAGCACGTGACCTTCGCCATTTTCATGAGCGAATCCCGCCGCTTCTTCAAGGAATATAACCGTGGGTGGCACCTCGGGGACAATGTCGGGATGATGGCCTTCGACATGTCGAAACCCTGTATCGAAAACTGGAAACTTAAATTCGGAAACTGCTATTGCAAGGGTTACGGCATGGCGATCGGCCTGTGCGTGAGTTGCGAATACCGGTTCGCCGGGCGATGGCTGCTGGCGGCTTACTTCGGTAGGTCTGGATGGACAGCCGCTACAACGGCTATTCGGACGACGGCCGGATCGATACACACACCTCCGTCGTCCCGTATAACCCAAATACCCCGATCCATTCGACAACTCCTCGGAGTGGCATCCCAACAAGATCGGTCTCTCAGTCGGCTACCTCCGCCTACGACGAACCGTCTGACACCGGCGTCGGGCGACTATTCGCGGGGACGCACGCGCTCCGTCCCCTGAGTCCGCGCTTGCAGCCGGCTCATCGTTTCACGGCTCCGGTATCGAGTCGGATTCCTTATACCGTGAGACGACAAAAAAGCAGGATGACTTGCACTTTTGCTTATAGCCAGAATATTACCCCCCCCCGGATATGTAGGCCGGTGTAAAATTATGTAATACAACGCATTGAATCCTTATTCGGCGTGCCTGTTTTTTCGGAGACGCAAGGTGCCCCGAATAGGCTGCGGGTAATATGCGTTTGTCTACATTTGGTCGCGTTACTCTCGAAAACATAAAACCCTGCAAATGAATATTTTGCAGGGCTTCCGTTTCCGTCGCTTTGGTGGAGAATACGAGATTCGAACTCGTGACCTCTTGCATGCCATGCAAGCGCTCTAGCCAGCTGAGCTAATCCCCCGTTTGCGGGACAAAGATAGCGAATTTTTCGAAATGCCCAATAACCTCGTCGAAGAATTTGTAATTTTTTCACTCCTTCACTCCGGAGAGTATGCCGGCGGAGGTTGTCCGGCTCTTTCGCGGTGCCGGCAGTCGGAATCGGGTGTACGACGATTGCGGCGGATACGGCGGCAGACGGGCGGGGCGGAGCCGCTTCCGGCCCGATGCGGAGTGCGTTTGCATAGGGTGTTTTCGAGGTGGTCCGGAAGGGGCGTTTCCCTCTGCTAACCGGTTGTCGCAGTCCGGTTTGCCGGCATCGGGAATAAAACTGTATAAGTCAAATTATATAATTGTTTAAAAATAATAAGCAAAAAGAATCGCAAAGCAGCTAATTCGCTGAAAAAACGGCGAAAAAAGCGGGCGTATATATGGTTATTCGAATTTTTTCATTACCTTTGCAGTCCATTTCGGATGTTATGGAAACCGGAATCGGGCCGAGAAGCCTGATGAAAATTAACAAATTAAAGGACAAAAACGTTTAAGAAATGCCAACTATTCAACAGTTAGTACGAAACGGACGAGTTGCCTTGCAGGACAAGAGTAAGTCCCCGGCACTCGCTGCGTGTCCCCAGCGTCGAGGCGTTTGCACCCGTGTGTATACGACGACCCCGAAGAAGCCGAACTCGGCGATGCGTAAGGTGGCGCGTGTAAGATTGACCAACGGCAAGGAGGTCAACGCCTATATCCCCGGAGAAGGCCACAACTTGCAGGAGCACTCCATCGTGCTGGTCCGCGGCGGTCGTGTGAAGGACCTCCCCGGCGTGCGTTATCACCTGGTGCGCGGTGCGCTCGACTCGGCGGGCGTGGACGGCCGTTTGCAGCGTCGTTCGAAGTACGGTGCCAAGCGTCCCAAGGCAGGAAAGAAATAATCGGTTAAAGAAAAGACTATAAACGACAATGAGAAAAGCTAAGCCAAAAAAGCGAATTCTACTTCCGGATCCCAAGTTCGGCGACGTGCTCGTAACGCGTTTCGTGAACAACCTCATGCTGGACGGTAAGAAGAGTATTGCCTATTCGATTTTCTACGACTCGCTGGAAATCGTGGGCAAGAAGATGAAGGATGCTGATAAATCTCCGCTGGAGGTCTGGAAACAGGCTCTCGAGAATATCACGCCCCAAGTCGAAGTGAAATCGAAGCGTATCGGTGGCGCGACATTCCAGGTTCCTACGGAGGTTCGTCCGGAGCGCAAGATTTCGATTTCCATGAAAAACCTTGTCCTTTACTCGCGTAAGCGCGCCGGCAAATCAATGGCTGAGAAGCTTTCGGGCGAGATACTGGATGCCTACAACCAGCAGGGTGCCGCCTTCAAACGCAAGGAGGAGATGCACCGCATGGCCGAGGCCAACAAGGCGTTCGCACACTTCAGATTCTAAAACGGGTAGAGACAGATGGCAACACGAGATTTACACTACGTTCGCAATATCGGTATCATGGCTCACATCGACGCCGGTAAGACCACTACTTCGGAGCGTATCCTTTTCTACACGGGCAAGACTCACAAAATCGGCGAAACGCACGAGGGGTCGGCCGTGATGGACTGGATGGCTCAGGAGCAGGAACGCGGTATCACGATCACCTCGGCGGCTACGACCGCATTCTGGAACTACAAGGATCACCAGTATCAGATCAACCTGATCGACACTCCGGGACACGTCGACTTCACCGTCGAGGTGGAGCGTTCGCTGCGCGTGCTGGACGGCGCCGTGGCTACCTTCTGCGCCGTGGGCGGCGTGGAGCCCCAGTCGGAGACCGTTTGGCGTCAGGCCGACAAATACAACGTGCCGCGTATCGGTTACGTCAACAAGATGGACCGCACGGGCGCCGATTTCTTCGCCGTATGCAGCCAGATCAAGGAGCACTTCGGCGCTACGGCGCTTCCGATCGTTCTGCCGATCGGTGCGGAGGATAAATTCGAAGGAATCGTAGACCTTATATATAATAAGGCGTACTACTACTACGACGACAAGACCGTCCGCGACAATTTCGATATCCGCGAGATTCCGGACAACATGAAGGCCGAGGCCGAGGAGTGGCGCAACAAGCTCATCGAAGAGGTCGCCGCTACCGACGACGCGCTGATGGAGAAGTTCTTCGAAGACCCCGCGTCGATCACACCCGAAGAGTTGATCGCCGCGATCCGCAAGGCGACGATCCAGATGACGCTCGTGCCGATGCTCTGCGGCTCGTCGTTCCACAACAAGGGCGTGCAGAAACTGCTCGACTGCATCATCGCGTTCCTGCCGTCGCCGCTGGATCTGCCTGCCGTCACGGGTATCAACCCCAAGACCGACGAGGAGGTTGTCCGCCACGCTTCGGAGGACGATCCGTTCTGCGGTCTGGCGTTCAAGATCGCTACCGACCCCTTCGTGGGCCGTCTGGCGTTCGTGCGCGTCTATTCGGGAAAACTGGATGCCGGTTCCTACGTGCTCGACACGCGCAGCGGCAAGCGCGAGCGTATCAGCCGTATCTACCAGATGCACTCCAACAAGCAGAACCCGATCGAGACGGTCGTTGCGGGCGACATCTGCGCCGCCGTCGGTTTCAAGGAGATCCGCACGGGCGATACGCTCTGCGCCGAGAATGCGCCGATCGTGCTCGAACAGATGACCTTCCCCGAGCCGGTGATCGGTCTGGCCGTCGAGCCCAAGACGCAGAAAGACCTCGACAAGCTGGGCATCGCACTGGGCAAGCTGGCCGAAGAGGACCCGACCTTCACGGTTCGTACCGACGAGGAGAGCGGACAGACGATCATCAGCGGCATGGGCGAGCTTCACCTCGACATCATCGTCGACCGTCTGCGCCGCGAGTTCGGCGTCGAGATCAACCAGGGTGCGCCCCAGGTCAACTACAAGGAGGCGCTCACCACGACCGTCCAGCACCGCGAGGTCTTCAAGAAGCAGACCGGCGGCCGCGGTAAGTTCGCCGACATCATCTTCGAGATCGGCCCTGCCGAAGAGGGCAAGATGGGCCTGACGTTCGTCGACGAGGTCAAGGGCGGCAACATTCCCAAGGAGTTCATCCCCTCGGTTCAGAAGGGCTTCGAGGCCGCCATGGCCAACGGTGCGCTGGCCGGCTATACGATGGACTCGATGAAGGTTACCCTCAAGGACGGTTCGTTCCACCCGGTCGACTCGGATCAGCTTTCGTTCGAGATCGCAGCCCGCAACGGTTACCGCCATGCGGCTCCGAAGGCCGGTTCGGTCATTCTGGAACCGATCATGTCGGTGGAGGTGCTCACTCCCGAGGAGAGCATGGGCGACATCATCGGCGACCTGAACAAGCGCCGCGGCCAGATCCAGGGCATGGAGTCGAAGGGCAACGCCCGCGTCGTGAAGGCGAAGGTTCCCCTGTCGGAGATGTTCGGCTACGTGACCGTGCTGCGTACGATTTCGTCGGGCCGTGCCACGTCGTCGATGGAGTTCTCGCACTTCGAGGAGGTTCCCGCTAACCTTGCCAAGGAGATCATCGAGAAGAGCGGTCACAAGAATAAGGATATAGAATAAGCAAACCGATATGAGTCAGAAAATTAGAATCAAATTAAAGTCTTTCGACCATAATCTCGTTGACAAGTCGGCCGAGAAAATCGTCAAGACCGTGAAGAGCACCGGCGCGGTAGTGAGCGGTCCGGTACCCCTTCCCACGCAGAAGAAGATCTTTACCGTCAACCGTTCGACCTTCGTGAACAAGAAGGCCCGCGAGCAGTTCCAGCTCTGCACGTTCAAGCGCATCCTGGACATCTACTCGTCGACGGCGAAGACGATCGACGCGCTGATGAAGCTGGAGCTTCCGTCGGGTGTCGAGGTGGAGATCAAGGTCTGATTTTCGACCGCTCCCGAAGATCGAGGCGGGCTTGGAGCCTGTCGGCGTAGCGGGAGCGCCGAATGCGGGCGGATGTTTTCCGCCGGAGCGGACGCAGCGCGCCGGATTGCAGCCGCGAGGTCGGGCCGGACGGTGCCGCCGCCACCGGAAGGCGGATGCCGCGGACGGAAACAATTGATTCGACGTTTTCATTAAGCCGAGCGCAGAGCCGAACTTGTTCAGGCTATGCCGAGGCGGGAAAACGAAGGATGGGATTCAACGTTTTCATTAAGCCGAGTGCAGAGCCGAACTTGTTCGGGTTATGCCGAGGCGGGAAAACGAAGGATGAAATTCAACGAAACCGATATGGGAGGTGAGCGGTAGTCCGCCGATTCCTCCCCGAATGCAAAAGCCGGAGAGGGAGTCCCCGAAGGGGTGGCTCCCGACTCCTGCGAAAAAATGGAAATCACTTTATTAACAAACTTTAAAGACTAAAATGTCAGGACTAATTGGTAAAAAAATCGGAATGACTTCCGTTTACAGTGCCGAGGGTAAGAACATACCATGCACTGTTATTGAGGCTGGTCCGTGTGTGGTTACGCAAATCAAGACCCTCGAAAAGGATGCTTACGAGGCCGTCCAGATTGCCTATGACGACAAAAGTGAAAAGCACACCAGCAGCAGTTTGTTAGGACACTTCAAGAAGGCGGGCACCACTCCCAAGCGTAAGATGGCGGAGTTCAAGGACATGCCGGAAGTGAACCTCGGCGACACGCTCACCGTGGACATCTTCTCCGAAGAGGACTGGGTGGACGTGACCGGGATTTCGAAAGGCCGCGGCTTCCAGGGCGTTGTGAAACGTCACGGTTTCGGCGGCGTCGGCGGTCAGACCCACGGTCAGCACAACCGCCAGCGCAAGCCGGGTTCGCTCGGCGCCTCGTCGTATCCTTCGCGCGTATTCCCCGGCAAGCGTCTTCCGGGCCGGATGGGCGGCGAGCAGGTGAAGGTGCTCAACCTCAAAGTATTGAAAGTAATCCCCGAGAACAATCTGATCCTCGTCAAAGGGTCGATTCCGGGAGCAAAAGGTTCTTATTTAACAATCGAGAAGTAGTCATGGAATTAGCTGTATTGAACACTGAAGGAAAAGAGACGGGTCGCAAGGTTGTCCTCGCGGACTCGGTATTCGGCGTGGAGGCTAATGACCACGCTATTTACCTCGACGTGAAGCAGTATCTGGCCGACCAGCGTCAGGGTACCCACAAGTCGAAGCAGCGCAACGAAGTCGCAGGTTCGACCCGCAAGCTGAAGCGCCAGAAGGGTACGGGCGGTGCCCGCTGCGGTTCGATCAAGTCGCCTCTGTTTCCCGGCGGCGGTCGTATCTTCGGTCCGGTTCCCCGCGATTATAGCTTCAAGCTCAACAAGAAACTCAAACAACTGGCACGCCGCAGCGCGTTGACATACAAGGCTCAGGCCGGCGCCATCCAGATCCTCGAAGCCGTCAAGATGGAGGCTCCGAAGACCAAGCAGGTCATCGCCTTGACCGAGGCGTTGAAGGTGGCCGACAAGAAGGTGCTGCTCGTACTGCCCGAGACGAATGTCAACCTGCAGCTCTCCTGCCGCAACATTCCGTCGATCAAACCCGTGCTGGCACAGAACGTCTGCACCTACGATCTGATGAACGCTTCGGCCGTCGTGATGGTCGAGGGCGCCGAGAATGTGTTGAATGTAATGTTAGCTTAAAACGTAAACAGACATGGAAATCATTATTAAGCCTATTTTGACCGAGAAGATGACGGTTCAGGGCGAAAAACTGAATCGCTACGGTTTCATCGTTGATGTAAGAGCTAACAAGTTGCAGATCCGCAACGCCGTCGAGCAGATGTACGGCGTGGTCGTTACGGACGTCAACACCATCAACTACATGGGCAAACTCAAAAGCCGTTATACGAAGGCCGGTTTGCTCGAAGGTCGTGCTAACAACTTCAAGAAGGCGATCGTCACCTTGAAGGATGGGGACAAAATCGATTTTTACAGTAATATCTAAGGAAGATGGCAGTAAAAAAGTTTAAGCCTGTAACCGCAGGTACAAGACATAAGATTGGCGGAACGTTCGACGAGATTACCACCAGCGTTCCCGAGAAGTCGCTGCTGAGCGTCAAGAAGAGCTCCGGCGGTCGCAACAATACGGGCAAGATGACGGTTCGCTACATCGGCGGCGGTCACAAGCAGATGTACCGTAACGTAGACTTCAAGCGTGCCAAGGACGGCGTTGCCGCGACTGTAAAAACGATCGAATACGACCCGAATCGTACCGCGCGTATCGCGCTGATCGTCTATGCCGACGGTCAGAAGAGCTACATCATCGCTCCCAACGGCCTGCAAGTCGGCCAGACGGTGTGCAGCGGCGCAGGCGTGGCGCCCGAAGTGGGCAATACGCTTTTCCTGAGCGAGATTCCGCTGGGTACGATCATCCACAACATTGAACTCTACCCCGGTCAGGGTGCCGCCATGGCGCGTTCGGCCGGTTCGTATGCTCAGCTTTTGGCTCGCGAGGGCAAGTTTGCCATCATCAAACTGCCTTCCGGCGAGACTCGTATGGTACTCGTAACCTGCCGTGCGACGATCGGCGTAGTGTCGAACGTCGACCATTCGCTCGAAAGTTCGGGCAAGGCAGGTCGTGAGCGTTGGCTCGGCCGTCGCCCGCGCAACCGCGGTGTCGTGATGAACCCGGTGGATCACCCGATGGGTGGTGGCGAAGGTCGTGCGTCGGGTGGTCACCCGCGTTCGCGCAAGGGTCTGTTGGCTAAGGGTTATAAGACTCGCAACCCGAAGAAGACGACCTCGAAGTTTATTATTTCACGTAAGAAAAAATAATTAAAAGAGTAACATAATGAGCCGTTCATTAAAGAAAGGACCGTTTATCGACCCGAAGCTCGAGGCGAAAGTCGTCGCTCAGGCGGAAGGCAATAAGAAGTCTGTCATCAAGACTTGGTCGCGAGCAAGTATGATTTCGCCTGACTTCGTAGGTCAGACGATCGCTGTCCACAACGGAAACAAGTTCATTCCGGTTTATGTAACAGAGAACATGGTCGGTCACAAGCTCGGCGAGTTTGCTCCGACGCGTAACTTCCGTGGTCATGCGGGTAACAAGAAAAAATAGGTAGACAATGGGTGCAAGAAAATCTGAAATGGCCAAGAAATACAAGGCCGAGAAGCAGCAGAAGGCCATAGCCGTTCTGCGCGATTGCCCGACCTCGCCCCGCAAAATGCGTCTGGTCGCAGACATCATCCGCGGCGTGGAAATCAATAAGGCACTGGGTATCCTCCGTTATTCGAAGAAGGAGGCCTCGATCCGTGTGGAGAAACTGCTCAAGTCGGCGATCGCCAACTGGGAAGCCAAGAATCCTTCGGAGCGTCTGGAAGATACGAAGCTGTGCGTCAAGGAGATCTTCGTCGACGGCGGCCGGATGCTCAAACGTATCCAGGCAGCTCCCCAAGGTCGCGCACACCGTATTCGCAAGCGTTCGAATCACGTGACGATCGTAGTGGACAAAATGGTAATCGCAGAAAACAAGTAGCACAATGGGACAGAAAGTAAATCCGATAGCAAATCGTCTTGGTATCATTCGCGGTTGGGACTCCAACTGGTACGGCGGCAAGGACTTCTCCGACAAGCTGGTCGAGGACGCCAAAATCCGCAAGTATCTGAATGTCCGTCTGGCCAAAGCTAGCATTTCCAAGATTATCATCGAGCGCACGCTCAAACTGGTCACCGTCACCATTTCGACGGCCCGTCCGGGTATCATCATCGGCAAGGGCGGTCAGGAGGTCGACAAGTTGAAGGAGGAGTTGAAGAAGCTCACCGGCAAGGAGATCCAGATCAACATCTTCGAGGTGAAGCGTCCCGAGGTGGACGCCGTGATCGTGGGTCAGAACATCGCCCGCCAGCTCGAGGGCCGCGTATCGTTCCGCCGTGCCGTGAAGACGGCCGTCGCTTCGACGATGCGCATGGGCGCCGAGGGCATCAAGGTACAGGTGTCGGGTCGTGTCGGCGGCGCCGAGATGGCTCGCAGCGAAACGATCAAGGAGGGGCGTATTCCGCTGCACACCTTCCGCGCCGATGTGGACTACTGTCTCACCGAGGCGCTGACCAAGGTCGGTATCCTCGGCGTGAAGGTCTGGATATGCCACGGTACGGTATACGGCAAGCGCGACCTGTTCGAGATCGCCGGCGCTTCGGCTTCGCAGCACGGCGGGCAGCAGGCTCCCCAGGGTCGTGGTCCGCGTGGCGGCGCTCCGCGCAACAAGCGTCGTAACAACAACAATAAGTAGTAAGTAGGACCTTTTAAAGCGAAAGTACAAGTATGTTACAGCCAAAAAAGACCAAATTTAGAAGAATGCAGAAGGGTCGTATGAAGGGTATCGCTCAGCGAGGCAACCAACTTGCATACGGTTCGTTCGGCATCAAGGCATTGGAATCGACATGGATCACGGGTCGTCAGATCGAGGCTGCCCGCCAGGCCATCACGCGTTACATGAAGCGTGAGGGCCAGATCTGGATCCGCATCTTCCCCGATAAACCCATCACCAAGAAACCCGCCGAGGTTCGTATGGGTAAAGGTAAAGGTAATCCCGAGGGATTCGTGGCACCCGTTACGCCCGGACGTATTCTCTTCGAGGCGGAGGGCGTACCCATGGAGATTGCACAGGAGGCACTTCGTCTCGGCGCTCAGAAATTGCCTATTACGACCAAGTTTATTGTACGGCGTGACTACGTCGAATCATCAATCTAAGAGTGTAAGACATGAAAAGTGCTGAAATAAAGGAGCTCTCCGTGAAGGAGTTGCAGGAGCGCATCGAAGCCCAGAAGGCGCAGCTCACCAAGCTGAAGGTACAACATGCCGTATCGCCCGTCGAGGACCCCTCGATCATCAAGAAATCCCGCAGAGACATCGCTCGTATGCTGACAATTCTGCGACAGAAGAACCCTAAATGTTAATGACCGTTATGGAAAGAAATCTTAGAAAGGAACGTATCGGGGTGGTTGTCAGCAACAAGATGGAGAAGACCATTGTGGTTGCAGTGGCGCGTAAGGTGAAGCATCCCATTTACGGCAAGTTCGTGAACAAGACGACGAAGTTCGCCGCCGAGTGCCTGGACGAGACCTGCAAGGAAGGCGATACCGTTCGCATCATGGAAACCCGCCCGCTGAGTAAGACGAAGCGTTGGAGATTAGTACAAATCATTGAAAGAGCGAAGTAGTTATGATACAACAAGAAAGTAGACTCGTAGTAGCTGATAACAGCGGTGCGAAGGAGGTCCTTTGTATCCGGGTGCTTGGCGGCACGAAGCGTCGTTATGCATCGATCGGCGATAAGATCGTGGTGGCCGTCAAGAGCGCTTCGCCCTCGGGCGACGTCAAGAAGGGTGCCGTGTCGAAAGCTGTCGTGGTGCGTACCACCAAGGAGATCCGCCGTGCCAACGGTTCGTATATCCGGTTCGACGACAACGCCGTGGTGTTGCTCAACAATCAGGGTGAAATCCGCGGTACGCGTATCTTCGGTCCCGTCGCCCGTGAGCTGCGCGACCAGTACATGAAGATCATCTCGCTGGCACCTGAAGTATTGTAATTAAAAAAATCACAGAACAGTTATGTCAGTCAAATTACATATCAAGAAGGGCGACATGGTTTATGTCATCGCAGGCGACAGCCGCGGCCAGCAGGGGAAGGTGCTCGCAGTCGATCCCGAAAAGCAGCGTGCCATCGTCGAGGGCGTGAACATGTGCAAGAAGGCCGAGAAGCCCAATGCGAAGAATCCGCAGGGAGGAATCGTTGAGAAAGAGGCTCCCATCCATATCTCTAACTTGCAGGTTCTCGACCCCAAGAGCGGCAAGCCCACTCGCGTAGGTCGCAAGGCCGATGCAAAAGGTAAATTAGTTCGTTACGCTAAAAAGTCAGGGGAGGAGATCAAATAATGGCATACGTACCTACACTCAAGACACAGTATAAGGAGCAGATCATCGCCGCCCTTATGAAGGAGTTCGGTTACACGAGCGTGATGCAGTGCCCGAAACTCGAGAAGATCGTCATCAATCAGGGTATGGGCCAGGCCGTCGCCGACAAGAAACTCATCGACGTCGCACAGGCGGAGCTGACGCAGATCGCAGGCCAGAAAGCCGTCCAGACCAAGTCGCGCAAGGACATTTCGAACTTCAAACTCCGCAAGGGGATGCCCATCGGCGTGCGCGTCACGCTGCGCGATACGAAGATGTACGAGTTCTTGGAGCGCCTGATCGCCGTGGCGCTGCCCCGTATCCGCGACTTCAAGGGTATCAACGAGAAGTTCGACGGCCAGGGCAACTACACCCTCGGCATCACCGAGCAGATCATCTTCCCGGAGATCGACATCGACAAGATCACCAAGATCTTCGGCATGGAGATCACCTTCGTAACGACGGCCAAGACCGACGAAGAGGCTTATGCGCTGCTGCGCGAGTTCGGTCTGCCTTTCAAGAACGCTAAAAAGAACAACTAAGCTCTATGGCAAAGGAATCAATGAAGGCACGCGAGGTAAAGCGTGAGAAACTTGCGAAGCGTTACGCTCACAAGCGTGAGGAGATCGCTGCGAAGGTCAAGAGCGGTGAAATGGATCACGAGGAGGCTTGGATCGCACTGTCGAAACTGCCGCGCAACTCGAATCCCATTCGCCAGCACAACCGCTGCAAGCTGACCGGCCGTCCGAAGGGATATATCCGTCTGTTCGGTATCAGCCGTATCCAGTTCCGCGAGATGGCTTCGGCGGGTCTGATCCCCGGCGTGAAGAAGGCGAGCTGGTAGTATATTCGTCCGATCCGGCGCAGATGCTCTGCGCCGGATCGGATGTTCCTGATAAACGAGGTTCAAGCACCGAGGGTGCCGTAGCCTGTGAAACCGGATGCGGTGCGGCGCGAGAGGAGGGGGCCGAGAGGCGACCTCCGCATCGGAGTGCCGCCGCAAGAGCGGGTCCGAAAGGACGTGCCGCAGCGACGATCCGTCGGGAGTGACGGATAAGGAGAGACGGAGAAGGCGTTGAGGAGGCGGAGATAGTCCGTGAAAAATGGAGACGTCTTTTGCCGGATTTCCGTCGGAGCCGGTTTCGGAAGTGTTGAGCCTTATACGGGTGCGGAATCCGTGTAGGAGAGGTCGCAAAACCGGGGAAAGTGCCGTCCGATTGACGGTAACTTCGCGGTGGCGGACGTCGACGAAAGATTCGGCATCGGGTTACGGAATCCCGTGCGGAGGTGCTCCGGAGAGGCCGGAACGAAGCGGACGGGGCGAATCCCCCGACGGTCTTCGGGTTCCGGCGTCGGAAGCGGGAGCCGTTCGCTGAGGCGAACCGCCCGAAAGGCGGTTTTACGGCAGGCTGTTCCGTACGGATATGTTAGTTCACGATGCGTGTGCTAACATTGTCCGTATAGACCGGCGGCTTTCGGATCGGGGGCACGGCGGCGCGGAACGGATCCACGGCATGACGGCACGTCGCGACGACATGACGGCACGGTCGGATGCAAGGGATTCTGTTCCGGATAACGGCACGGTCGGAAATCGGCAAAAAACGGGCTGATTATTAGTTTATTCCGGATTTTATGCGTATATTTGCGCGCTTGTCGTGCGCGGTATGCGTATGCGCGGGAAGCGGAAAACGAGGACGCGGGCGGCGGTTAGATGCCGTAAGACGCTGACTTACAAATTTTAACGACAAACTTTTATTTTTTTAATTTTAACTTCTAATTATCATGACTGATCCTATTGCGGACTTTCTGACCAGAATTAGAAACGCGGTGAAAGCCAACCACAAGGTGGTTGAAGCTCCCGGTTCCAAAATTAAACAGGAGATCACCAAGATTCTCTACGAGCAGGGCTACATCCTCGCTTACAAGTTCGACACCGATGAGAAGGGCCACCCTTCGATCAAGATCGCGCTGAAATGGAATGCCCAGAACAAATGCAACGCCATCAAGGGGCTCAAACGCGTGAGCCGTCCGGGTCTGCGCAAGTATGCGTCGGTGGCTGAGATGCCCCGCGTACTCAACGGCTTGGGCATCGCCATCCTTTCGACTTCGAAGGGGATCATGACCGATGCGAAGGCGCGCAAGGAGAACGTCGGCGGCGAGGTGCTGTGCTACGTCTTCTAAGGGCGGTGCAACCGGAAACTGGAATTTTTAATTAAACAACTTAGTACAAATGTCAAGAATTGGTAAATTACCTGTAAACTTGCCCGCCGGCGTGACCGTCACGGTATCGCCCGACAACGTGGTAAGCGTGAAAGGGCCTCTTGGGACACTGAGTCAGAAGGTTGATTCGGACATCAAGGTCGAGGTAGGCACCCACACCGAGGTACACACCGGCAAGGAGGTTCCTGCCGTGCTCGTATCGCGTCCGACCAACCAGCCGCGTCACCGCTCGCTGCACGGTCTGTATCGTGCGCTGATCAACAATATGGTCGTCGGCGTATCGAAAGGTTACGAAATCAAACAGGAGCTCGTGGGCGTCGGTTTCAAGGCCGAAGTCAAGGGCAACATTCTCGAAATGAGCCTGGGTTACTCGCACGACACGTATCTGATGCTGCCGCCCGAAGTGACCGCCACGGCCGTTACGGAGAAGAAAGGAAACCCGATCGTCACACTCAAAAGCATCGACAAGCAGCTCATCGGCCAGGTGGCTGCCAAGATCCGCTCGCTGCGCAAGCCGGAGCCGTACAAGGGCAAGGGTATCAAGTTCGTAGGCGAAGTCCTGCGTCGCAAGGCCGGCAAGTCGGCAGGTGCTAAATAGTAAAAACCGAAATCAGCTATGTCATTGAATAAAATCGAAAGAAGAGAGCGTATCAAGATGCGTATCCGCAAGATCGTGAGCGGTACGCAGGCTCAGCCTCGTATGACTGTCTACCGTAGCAACAAGCAGATCTACGTGCAGTTCATTGATGACCTCGCAGGCACTACGCTGGCGGCGGCTTCCTCGCTGGACAAGGAGGTTGCCGAAGCGGCGGCGGGCAAGAACAAGTGCGAAGTCGCGGCGCTGGTCGGAAAACTGGCCGCGCAGCGTGCCGTCGAAAAGGGTATCTCGACCGTGGCGTTCGACCGCAACGGATATCTGTATCACGGACGAGTTAAAGTGTTAGCGGATGCCGCACGTGAAGGCGGTCTTAAATTCTAAGCGATATGTCAAATACGAACATAAAGAAAGTGCGTACAAGCGACCTCGAGCTTAAAGACCGGCTCGTAAGCATCCAGCGTGTTACCAAGGTAACGAAGGGTGGTCGTACATTCAGCTTCTCGGCGATCGTCGTCGTGGGTAACGAAAACGGCGTCGTGGGCTACGGTCTGGGTAAGGCTTCGGAGGTGCAGGCGGCCATCGCCAAGGGTGTCGAGGATGCCAAGAAGAACCTCATCAAGGTGCCGGTCATCAACGGTACGATTCCCCACAAGCAGGAGATGCGTTTCGGCGGTTCGCAGGTGATGATTCGTCCGGCCGCTCCCGGTACGGGTATCATCGCCGGCGGCGCCATGCGTGCCGTGTTGGAGTCGGTAGGCGTGAAGAACGTGCTGGCCAAGAGCAAGGGGTCGTCGAACCCCCACAACCTCGTGAAGGCGACCATCGCCGCTCTGTGCGAGCTGCGCGACGCTTACAGCGTGGCTCAGGTGCGCGGGATCTCGATGAGCAAGGTGTTTAACGGTTAATTTTGAAAACGCAAATCATGGCAACATTGAAGATCACTCAGGTCAAGAGCCGCATCGGTGCCTCGGCACAGCAGCGCAAGAACCTCGATGCTTTGGGTCTGAAAAAGATTAACCAGAGCGTGGAACACAGCGATTCGGTCATCATCAAGGGGATGCTCGAGCGCGTAAAGCACCTCGTGAAGATCGAGGAGGTAAAATAAGTCTAACACATTCGAATTCACAACAATGGAATTACATAATCTCAAACCCGCAAAAGGCGCTACACACCACGACAAGCGTGTCGGCCGCGGTGCCGGTTCGGGTCGCGGCGGCTATTCGGGCCGCGGTAACAAGGGTGCTCAGTCGCGTTCGGGCTACAAGTCGAAGCTCGGTTTCGAGGGCGGTCAGATGCCGTTGCAGCGCCGTCTTCCGAAGTTCGGTTTCACGAACCTGAAGCGTGTGGAGTACAAGGCCATCAACCTCTCGACGCTCGATGAGCTGGCTGCGAAGAAGGAACTCGCGGCCGTCGATTTCGAGGCGCTGGTTTCGGCCGGATTCGTATCGTCGAACGACAAGGTGAAGATTTTGGGTAACGGTACGCTGTCGAAGGGGCTGGCGGTGAAGGCACATGCGTTCTCCAAGAGTGCCGAGGCGGCTATCGTAGCTGCCGGCGGCAGCGTGGAGAAGATCTAGTGGAACCCTCCTAAACCTATATTTATGAATCACTACATCGCCGTTGGTATCGTCCTGATCGTCATCGTGGCGCTCATGGCGACCAACAAAAAGTTAGTCGAAACCCTCAAGAACATATACAAGATCGAGGAGCTGCGCAAACGTATTCTCTACACGCTGGGCCTCCTTCTCGTATATCGCTTGGGCAGTTTTGTGGTTATTCCGGGTATCAACCCCAACGCCCTGGGCGAGGGGTCGGCATTGGCCAACCAGATGAGCGACAACAGCCTGCTCGGCCTGTTGGACGTATTCTCCGGCGGTGCATTTGGCAATGCCGCCATTTTCGCACTCGGAGTAATGCCCTACATCACCGCTTCGATCATCATCCAGTTGATGGGAATCATGATTCCCTATTTCCAGAAGATGCAGAAGGAGGGCGAGAGCGGGCGCCGCAAAATGAATCAGTGGACACGCTTCCTCACGATTGTCGTCCTCGCAATCCAGGGACCGGCGTATGTCGCTAACTTGTTCCATACATTGCCTGCCACGGCGTTCATCTACGGCCACTCGTTCTGGTTCGTGGTCTACGCCACGGTGATTCTGATCGCCGGCACCATGTTCATCATGTGGCTCGGAGAGAAGATCACCGACAAGGGTATCGGGAACGGCATTTCGCTCATCATCATGATCGGTATCGTGGCCCGTCTGCCGCACGCCCTGTTGGCCGAGGTCAACGCGCGTTTCCAGACGTCGGACGGCAGCGCGATCATGATTATCCTGGAGCTGGTGCTGCTCGCGCTGGTATTTATGGCAACAATCGCACTGGTGCAGGCCGTCCGCAAGGTGCCTGTCCAGTATGCAAAGCGTATCATCGGCAACAAACAGTACGGAGGCGTACGTCAGTACATCCCTCTGAAAATGAATGCCGCGAATGTGATGCCCATCATCTTCGCGCAGGCATTGATGTTCATTCCGATGCTCTTTACCAAGATCGCCCCGGGCTTCGCCGGCGCCTTCGCCGACATGACGGGCTTCTGGTACAACTTTACGCTTGCCGTGCTGGTGATCGCCTTCACCTATTTTTATACGGCGATCATCGTCAATCCTCAAATGATGGCGGACGACATGAAGCGCAACGGCGGCTTTATCCCGGGTGTCAAACCGGGCAAGCAGACGGTGAACTACATCGACACCATCATGACGCGGATCACCCTTCCGGGTTCGTTCTTCCTGGCCATCGTGGCGATTCTGCCCGCGCTGGCGATGAAGTTCCTCAACGTGCAGCAGGCCTTCGCCTATTTCTACGGCGGTACGTCGCTGCTGATCATGGTCGGCGTGATCCTCGACACTCTCAAGCAGATAGAGAGCCACCTCTTGATGCGTCATTACGACGGCCTGATGAAGACCGGACGCATCCAGGGGCGCCACTAATTGTTTGTTCGTAGGAGTTTTTGAACCGAATGATATACTTAAAGAACGAAGAAGAGATCGAACTGCTCCGCGAGAACAACCTTCTCGTGAGCCGGACGCTGGCCGAAGTGGGTCGCCACATACGGCCCGGCGTCACGACCAAGGAGCTGGATCGCATCGGCGAGGAGTTTATCCGTTCCCACGGAGCAGTTCCGGCTTTTCTGGGGTATCAGGGCTATCCGGCATCGTTGTGCATTTCGGTCAACGAGCAGGTGGTCCACGGTATTCCGTCGACGTCGCAGGTTCTCAAAGAGGGCGACATCGTTTCGGTGGATTGCGGTACATTTATGAAGGGGTTTGTTGGTGATTCGGCCTACACGTTTGCCGTAGGAGCCGTTTCCGACGAGGTGAAACAGCTCATGGAAGTCACCAAAGAGGCTCTTTATAAAGGTACGGCACAGGCCAGGGCGGGAAATCGCGTAGGCGATATCTCGGCGGCCGTGCAGGAGTATGCCGAAAAATTCGGCTACGGCGTGGTGCGCGAGTTGGAGGGACACGGTTTGGGTCGGAAGATGCACGAAGACCCCGGTGTTCCGAACTACGGCGCCCGCGGCAGAGGACCCCTGCTCCGCGAGGGCATGGTCATCTGTATCGAACCCATGATCAACATGGGAACCCGAGCGGTGGTATTCGAACCCGACGGATGGACGGTGCGCACGCGCGATCGCAAGCCGGCGGCTCATTACGAGTTCGCGGTGGCTGTGCGCAAGGGCGGCGCGGATGTCCTGACCGATTTCAGTATTATCGAGGAGGCAATTAACAAGTAAGCAAGAAAAGACTCTATGGCAAAACAGACTGCGATTGAACGAGACGGTACGATTATCGAGGCGCTGTCGAACGCGATGTTCCGCGTCGAGCTGGACAACGGCCACGTAATCACCGCTCATATCTCGGGGAAGATGCGGATGCACTACATCAAGATTCTTCCCGGGGATAAGGTAAAAGTGGAGATGACCCCCTACGATCTGTCGAAGGGGCGGATCTCTTTCAGGTACAAATAACCAAAAGATTGCTTGAAAATCATGAAAGTAAAAGCATCAATCAAGAAGCGTAGCGAGGATTGCAAGATCGTCAAGCGTAAGGGGAAACTCTACGTGATTTGCAAGAAGAATCCCAAATTCAAAATGCGCCAGGGGTAATTTTTAACGATTAATCAGAAAGAAAGTAATTTATGGCACGTATAGTTGGTGTAGATTTACCAAAAAACAAACGCGGTGAGATCGGCCTGACCTATATCTACGGTATAGGCCGTTCGACCGCCCGTAAAATTCTCGACGAGGCAGGTATCAGCTACGATGTGAAGGTTCAGGACTGGAACGACGAGCAGGTGAGCGCCATTCGTTCGAAAATTGCCGAACTGGGCATCAAGGTCGAGGGCGAATGCCGCTCGCTGGTTCAGCTCAACATCAAACGTCTGATGGACATCGGCTGCTATCGCGGTATCCGTCACCGTTTGGGTCTTCCCGTTCGCGGTCAGAGCACCAAGAACAATGCGCGCACCCGCAAGGGCCGCAAGAAGACGGTCGCAAACAAGAAAAAGGCAACTAAGTAATAGCAGAAGAGAGTTATGGCAAAGAAAACTGGAACAGTTAAGAAGAAGGTCGTCAAGGTGGGTGCTCAGGGCATGGCTTTTGTCCACTCGACTTTCAACAACGTAATCATCACCCTCACGAACGAGGTGGGTGAGGTTATCAGCTGGTCTTCGGCCGGTAAGATGGGTTTCCGCGGCTCGAAGAAAAATACTCCCTATGCTGCTCAGACGGCTGCCGCCGACTGCGCGAAGGTCGCCTATGATATGGGTTTGCGCAAGGTGAAGGTCTATGTCAAGGGACCGGGTGCCGGCCGTGAGTCGGCCGTGCGTACCATTCACGGCGCGGGCATCGAAGTGACGGAGATCATCGACGTGACGCCGATGCCGCACAACGGCTGCCGCGCTCCCAACCGCCGCCGCGTGTAAGTGGGACTGCGTGAAGTAACTTCTATCAAAGGATTTTTAAAAAGTTAAGAACAATGGCTAAATATATAGGACCTAAATCGAAGATCGCCCGTCGTTTCGGCGAGGCTATTTATGGTGCGGACAAAGTGCTCGAGAAGCGTAACTTCCCTCCCGGCCAGCACGGTCTGATGCGCAAGCGCAAGAAGGTGTCCGAGTACGGCGAGCAGCTCAGCGAGAAGCAGAAGGCGAAGTACACCTACGGGCTGCTGGAGAAGCAGTTCGCCCGTACCTACGAGGCTGCGTCCCGCATGGGCGGCATCACGGGCGAGAACCTGCTCAAGTTGCTGGAATGCCGTCTGGATAATGTTGTTTACCGCTTAGGTATCGCTCCGACCCGCGCTGCTGCGCGTCAGCTCGTATCGCACCGTCACATCTGCGTCAACGGCAATGTGGTGAACATTCCGTCGTATTCGCTCCGTGTGGGCGACGTAGTGTCGGTTCGCGAGAAGTCGAAGAGTTTGGAGGTGATCGCCGAGTCGTTGTCGGGAGCTTCGAAGAGCCGTTACGCATGGCTCGAATGGGACGGCGCCACGATGAGTGGCAAGTTCCTCCAGAAGCCCGAACGCGAGGAGATTCCCGAAAACATCAAAGAGCAGCTGATCGTCGAGTTGTACTCTAAGTAGTAATTTAACAACAAATTCATTATGGCAATATTAGCATTCCAGAAACCTGAAAAGGTTATCATGCTTGAGTCCACTTCATCGTTCGGGAAGTTCGAGTTCCGACCGCTGGAGCCGGGATTCGGAATGACCATCGGCAACGCTTTGCGCCGTATCCTGCTCTCTTCGTTGGAGGGTTATGCGATTACGACGGTCAAAGTAGCCGGTGTAGACCACGAGTTTGCCGCTATCCCTGGGGTGATGGAGGGTATGATCGATATTATCCTGAATCTCAAAAAAATCCGTTTCATCCGTACGGTCGACAACCAGGACGCCGAGAAGGTGTCGGTCAACGTGGCGGGCGTAACGGAGCTGACCGCAGGATACATTTCGAACTATCTTTCGTTCTTCAAGGTGTTGAATCCCGAATTGGTCATTTGCCATCTCGCACCGGGAACCAAGATGCAGATCACCCTTACGATCGGTAAGGGGCGCGGCTACGTTCCCGCAGAGGAGAATACCCCTGCCGAGTGCGAATTCGGTACGCTCCCCATCGATTCGATCTTCACGCCGATCAAGAACGTGAAGTATTCGATCGAAAACTATCGCGTGGAGCAGAAGACCGACTACGAGAAATTGAATTTGGAGATTACTACCGACGGTTCGATTCATCCGAAAGATGCGTTGAAGGAGGCGGCTAAGATTCTCATTCAGCACTTCATGCTCTTCTCCGACGAGAAGATCACGCTCAACATGGAGGACAGCAACGGTGCCGAGGAGTTCGACGAGGACGTATTGCATATGCGCCAGCTGTTGAAGACCAAGCTGTCGGATCAGGATCTGAGCGTCCGTGCGCTCAACTGCCTGAAAGCGGCCGACGTCGACACGGTGGGCGATCTGGTGCGTCTGAACCGCAACGACCTGTTGAAGTTCCGCAACTTCGGCAAGAAGTCGCTGACGGAGCTCGACGAGCTGCTCGCCTCGCTCAACTTGAAGTTCGGAATGGACGTATCTATTTACAAACTTGATAAAGACTAACTATGAGACATAATAAGAATTTCAATCACCTCGGGCGTCAGGCGGGACACCGCAAGGCCCTGATGTCGAACATGGCATCGTCGCTCATCCTGCACAAGCGCATCGAAACGACGGTGGCCAAAGCCAAGGCGCTGCGTCAGTTCATTGAGCCGCTGGTGACCAAATCCAAGGAGGACACCACGCACCAGCGTCGTATGGTATTCTCGTACCTCAAGCAGAAGGAGGCTGTGACGGAGCTGTTCCGCACGATCGCTCCGAAGATCGCCGAGCGTCCGGGCGGTTATACCCGCATCCTGAAAACGGGCTTCCGTCTGGGAGACGCCGCCGACATGTGCATCATCGAGTTCGTGGATTTCAACGAGGCCTACACGCTGGGCGTAACGCCGGCCGCACAGGCCGTCGAGGCGAAGCCCAAGACCCGCCGTTCGCGCAAGCCCGCCGCCAAGAAGGCGGATGCCGTCGAGGATGCGAAGATCGTCGAGGCGAAGCCCAAGAAGGTCGCTGCCAAGGCCGGCGGCGCTACGAAGGCCGGTGCTGCGAAGGTTGCCAAGAAGACCAACGTCGGCAAGAAGATGTGATCTTGTTTCGATCCCGATTCATACGGGCGATCCGCTGAGGATCGCCCGTATGTGTTTTTCGGGAAGGTGCGGCAGGAGCCTCCGTCTGTCAGCGGCGGTCGGAGCGGTCCGGACAGGGTGAAGAATCGGCGTCGGGTGGTGGGGAAAGCCGCCGGTCGATGAATTCCGATCTGTCGTATGGAGGTCAGATCGTGCCGGCAGAGGATGTCTGCTGCGTGGGACGGCGGTGAGCGGAGGTGCGGGCCGGCGAACGGTACCGGTCTTGCATCGAACGAGAAACAGCAGTGCGTTTCAAGGAGTCCGATCTCTTTCGGACGGCGCGCGGGAGCTTTGCATATCCGGCTGACCTTGCCGCGATTGCGGGGCGGCCGCGTGCAAAAGAGAGCTTCGGGAGCGTAAAAAATCGCCGTGGAGTTCCGAATCCGATATTTTTCATTATTTTTGTAAAGAATAGTTCCGCCGCCGCCCCTCTCGGGCGACGCCGCGGCGGGACGGAACCCAAACCTACGACGAACGATGAAAGATACGGACAAGGTGATTCATCTGAACGAACGTCAGAACCGCATCATGGAGATCATGCGTCAGCAGAACGCCGTATCGGTGGCGACGCTCTCCTCGCTGATGAAGGTTTCGGAGGTGACGATCCGCAAGGACCTCACGATGCTCGAAGAGCAGCACATGCTGTACCGCGTGCACGGTTCGGCCATTCTCGTGAACCGTTACATCAACGACCGCTCGGTGGCCGAGAAGGAGAAGCTCTATGCCGACGAGAAACACGCCATCGGCGTCTATGCCGCGCGGCTGATCGGCCCCGACGATACGATCATGGTCGCGTCGGGTACGACGACGCTGGCCATGGCGCGCGAGATCGGCCAGAACGACCGTCTGACGGTCATCACGTCGGCGTTCAGCGTGGCTTCGGAACTCTCCACGCGCCGTTCGGTGGATGTCATCCAGTTGGGCGGCATGGTTCGGCGCAGTTCGCTCTCGGTGCTGGGTCCCTTTGCCGAGCAGATGCTGGGCAGCCTCTCGTGCAGCAAGCTCTTCATGGGCGTCGACGGCGTCGACCTGGATTACGGCGTGACGACGACCAACCACATCGAGGCGAGCCTGCACAAGCAGATGATCGCCTCGGTGCAGAAGGTGATCGTGCTGGCCGATTCGTCGAAGTTCGGCCGTCGCGGATTCAGCAAGATCTGCGACATGAGCGCCGTCGATCAGATCATTACCGACGACAAGGCGCCCGCCTCGGTGATCGAGCGGTTGCAAGAGTCGGGCGTCGACGTGACGGTCGTACCGGTCGGCCGCCGCGAATAGGCTGCGCCATAGGAAAGAGCGTCCCGGTACGGATTCCGTACCGGGACGTTGCGTTCGGGGTGTCCGGCCGCGTGAAGGACGGGCCTTCTTGCGGAGTTACTCTTGCGTGTCGACGAAGGCGCAGGCGAGCCCCCACACGGTGAAGTTGTCGGAGCTGACGACTTCGAGCGCCATTTCCGTGCCGTTTTTCCAGACGGGCGAGCGGTAGATCTCCTCGAACGTCGTGTAGTCGAAGTCGTAGGCGTTGCCCGCGACGTAGATGTCGCTTCCGGCTACGGCGAGGCCCGTCCCCTGACACAAGGCCATTCCTTCGGAGATGACTTGCACGCCCTCTTCCGTCCAGATGCAGGTGACGATATCGCCGGAATCGGCCGTCATGTTGCCTTCGATGATGTATTTCCCCTCCTTGACGTAGAGGCCCGTCACTTCGGTTCCGACCTCTTCGGTGAAATAGGTGGGCTGGCCGTCCTTCCACAGCATGCCCTTCCAGCGGCCGCCCGAACCTTCTCGGCTCCGGCAGCATAGAGCACGCCGCCGTCGATGCAGATGGCGTTGACCTTGGCGAGCGTCGAGCCGTCGGTCAGGTTCTGCGCCACGCCGTTCTTCCAGATGCAGGCGATGCCGCCGCTCTTGTTGTCGGCCGGCTGGACGTAACCGCCCACATAGACGTCGTTGCCTTCGGCTGCCACGCAGTAGGCCAATGCGTCGGTCGAGCCGTCGCTCAGGTACTCCATCTGCCCGTTACGCCAGTAGACGGCCTTTCGGTCGGAGTTTTCCAGCGTTTCGAAACCTGCGGCGTAGATGTTTTCGCCCGCCGCCGCGACGGCGACGGGGGAGGTCGCTCGTTTGCCGTCGCTCAGGACGGAGCGCGTCACCTGCGTCTCGTTGCCGACCTCGAACTGCCACATGACGCCGACGTTCAGCGGATAGGGTTCGTAGTATCCGTCGTCGAACAGATCGCCGATCGCTTCGCAGCCGACGACATAGACCTTGTTTCCGTCGACATAGACGCCGTTGCAGAAACTGTCCGCCGAGCCGTCGGTGAGCAACTGGCGCTTGCCGTCCTTCCACAAAGTGGCATAGTAATGCCCTTGACCGGGTACGAGCTCCTGTCCCACGGCGTAGAGGATGTGCGGCACCGAGGGCTGCGGTTCGCTTCCGCCCTCCGCTCTCGGAACGGTGACCGTCCTGCCGTCGGGCAGGGTGAAGTAGACGTAGTTCTCGTCCATGTCGACGAGTATGCCCGCTCCGTCGTCGCCCTTCTCGCCGGTAGCCTTGTCGAGTTTCGTCCATGTCGTGCCGTCGTCGTAGGAGATGTACCAGTACTCCTCCTCGATTTTCAGTTTGGGCGAGGTGCCGTCTTGACCGGAGACGGGGAGTTTCTTGCCGCCGTCGGTGATCCACTCGCCGTCGAGCGTCCAATAGTAGATGCCGTCGGTATCCTTCTTAACGGAGACGACGGGCGCCGTGCCGGGTTTGCCGTTGTAGACGACGATGGGCGTCCCCTTGGCGAACCGGATCGTGTAGCCTACCATGCTTCCGTTTTCCGTCAGCGGTTCGACGGAGGTGATGTAGTCGCCGCGGTCGAGTGCCGTGACAATAGTCTGCATCGAGCCGAGATTGGTGTTCATGTCGTTGCAGAGCCGTTTGAGTCGTTCGAGCCGCTGCTCGAAATCGTCCAGTCGTTTCACGAGCGCCGAATCGTCGTACTCGTCGTTGCAGCCGGCCAGCAGCATCACGCACAGGCCGGTGAAAAGGGTAAACAGTCTTTTCATGGAAAAGAGAGGGTTTAAGGGTGAACAGGCGTACTATTACGGCTGTTTTACAAATATAATATAAAATCTGCGGAATCGAATGCCGCAACCGGCTGTTCGTCTGTCGGTTGGATTGACTGTTTCGCATGCGGGGATAGAGATTTCTGACCGATTCGGAAGCCGAATGCGCACGATGGGCAACGATCCGCGGCGTGCGGGGGCGATTCGGTTGCGATTCGTAATTTTTCGGATTTTTTGCGACTTTCCGGTCGTGCCGGGCATTCTGTCGGATAAGGAGGGCGTTTGCAATCGGATGTACCGTGCAGTGAATCGATCTCCGAAATTTGGATGCTTCGAAGATAAGTCGTACTTTTGTCGTCGGAATTTTTTCAAACGTTTTCGATAAGCCGAGAGCAGAGCCGCGCTTGCGCAGGCTATACCGAGGCGAGAAAACGACAGTTGAAAACGAACGTTTTGTAATCCTCATCGGAGGGCAGTATATGCCGGATAAGATGACTGGGTAAAACCAATCAGCTTGTCCGGCCTTTTTTGTGCCGGTTTTGGAAAACTATCGTAAAATAAAGTAGGTATGGAAAGAGATGAGATCGACTTCGGAACGCTGAAAGTGTCCGTACTGTTCCGCAAACTGTTCATTCCGACGCTGTTCGGTATGCTCAGCATCTCGGCTGTCACGGTGGCCGACGGGATTTTCGTCGGCCACGGCGTCGGCAGCGACGGCATCGCCGCCGTGAACATCTACGTCCCGCTGCTGATGCTTTTCCAGGGGGTGGGGCTGATGATCGGCATCGGTTGTTCGGTCGTCGCCTCCATTCATCTGTCGCGGGCGAAGGTCAAGGCGGCCCGCCTGAACGTCACGCAGGCCATGATTATCGTGACGGCGCTGACGCTGCTCCTTTCGCTGCTGATCGTGGTTTTTCCGGATCGGACGGCCTGCCTGCTCGGTTCGTCCGACCGGTTGTTGCCGCTGGTGAAGGACTACCTGCTCTGGTTCACACCGGCGCTGGTCTTCCAGATGTGGACGGCCGTCGGGCTGTTCGTCATCCGGTTGGACGGAGCCCCGAAGCTGGCCATGTGGTGCAGCGTCGTCGCCGCGCTGCTCAATGTGGTGCTGGACTGGCTCTTCATCTTTCCGCTGGGCTGGGGCGTCATGGGTGCGGCGTTCGCCACGGCGATCAGTGTCTCGGTGGGCGGTGTGATCGTGGTCGTCTACCTGTCGTTTTTCGCACGCACGCTGCGTTTCTGTCCGCTCAAACGCAGCCGCAAGAGCCTGCGCTTGTCGCTGCGCAACGTCGGTTACCAGTGCCGCATCGGTTCGTCGGCCCTGCTGGGCGAGGCGACGCTGGCGATGCTGATGTTCGTCGGCAACCTGACTTTCATGCACTATCTTGGCGACGACGGCGTCGGGGCGTTCGGCATCGCCTGTTATTATATTCCGTTCGTCTTCATGGTCGGCAACGCTATCGCACAGTCGGCACAGCCGATCATCAGCTATAACTTCGGTGCAGGCGTCCGCGAACGGGTGATCGAGGCTGCGCAGATTGCGCTGGCGACGGCCGTGGTCTGCGGCGCGGCCGTCACGGCGGTCTTCATCGGCAGCCCGCGCCTGCTCGTCGGGCTCTTCCTCGATCCGGCGACGCACGCTGCACGCATCGCCATCGAGGGGTTACCGTGGTTCGCCCTGGGCTTCATCTGCTTTATCGTCAATCTGACGGCGATCGGATACTACCAGAGCCTCGAACGGGTCGGGATCGCTTCGGGTTTCGCACTCCTGCGCGGGTTCGTCTTTCTCGTTCCGAGCTTCCTCTTCATGCCGCGGCTCTGCGGTACGGAGGGCATTTGGCTGGCCATGCCGTTGTCGGAGCTGCTGACCGCGCTGGTCATTCTCGGCGTCAGCCTCTGGCGGCGTCAGCGGATCGGCTGATCGGCTCCGTCCGATTGCAAACGAAACGGGATGCTGCCGTCGGCAGCATCCCGTTTCGTTCGTTCCGGCGGCATCAGACCGTCATGATCTCCCGCTCCTTGCGGTCGAGTGCGGCGTCGAGCGTTTTGGAGAACTTCTCCAACAGTTTCTGTACCTGCGTTTCGCCGTCTTTCGACTCGTCTTCGGGCATTCCCTCCTTCTGCGCCTTCTTGAAGGCTTCGACCGCGTCGCGGCGGGCGTTGCGCAGACTCACACGGGCCGTCTCGGCCTCCTGCCGGATCTGTTTCACGAGCAGTTTGCGGCGCTCCTCGGTCAGCGGCGGGATCGACAGGAGAATCTGCTCGCCGTTGTTCGAGGGGGTAAGGCCGATATTGGAATCGATGATCGCCTTTTCGATCGGTTTGATCATCTTCTTGTCCCACGGCTGGATCAGGATCGTCTTCGCATCGGGTACGGTGACGCTCGCGACGCCCGATACGGGGGTCATCGAGCCGTAGTAGTCCACCATGACGCCGTTCAGAACGTTCGGCGACGCCTTGCCGGCGCGGACGTTGTTCAGCTCCTCTTCGAGATGGTCGATAGCACGCTGCATGCGGCCTTCGACGTCGGTCATAATCGTCTTTGTATCTGCCATATCCTTGTCGTTTGTTGAATTATTTCTGCTGAATCTCCGCGTCGGCCGCACGCAGGAGTTCGGCGAACTCCTCGTCGTCGTAACCTACCGTGGCCTTCACCACGCGCCCCGTGCGGTCGATCAGAAAGTTGCGCGGGATGAAACGGGTCGCATAGCGCTTGTAGATCGTCTCGTCCGTGTCGAGCCCCATCGGGAAGGCGTAGCCCGTTTTGGCGCGGAAGGCCTCGACCGCTGCACGCTCTTCGCCCCGCGAGATCGGCAGGAAGACGAACTCCTCTCCCGCGAAGCGGTCTATGACCTGCTGCTGCACGTGGCTCAGCTCCTCGCGGCAGGGCGGGCACCACGTCGCCCAGAAGTTGAGCAGCACGACCTTGCCGCGCAGTTCGCTCAGGGCGACCTTGCTGCCGTCGATCATCTCGACGGTGAAATCGGGGGCCTCGGCGCCCTCCCCGGCCAGCGTCGCGGCGGCGGCTTCGGCCGCTTCGTCGGCGGGCTGTTCCGCTGCTGCGGCTTTACCCTCCCGTTCCACCTTGTCGGCGTACCACAATGCGACGCAGACCACTGCGATCAGGGCCAGCAGGATGACGAGCATCCGGTTGTTCGCTTTCTTACGTGCCATATTTCCGAAGTGTTATGTTTTTAAAATCAAAGGTGTACCAGCGTGCCGATCTTCTCGCCCGCGAGCAGCCGCATCAGGTTGCCTTCGGTGTCCATGTCGAAGACCTCGATCGGCATCCGGTTCTCCTTGCAGAGCGTGAAGGCGGTCAGATCCATGACTTTCAGGCCGCGGCTGTATACCTCGTCGAACGAGATCGCGTCGAACTTCTCCGCCGTGGGGTCTTTCTCCGGATCGGCCGTGTAGACGCCGTCCACGCGGGTTCCTTTGAGCAGGACGTCGGCTTCGATCTCCACGGCGCGCAGCGCCGCCGCCGAATCGGTCGTGAAGAAGGGATTCGACGTCCCGCCGCCGATGATGACCACCTCGCCTGCCGCGAGGTACTCCAAAGCGCGTGCCTTGGCGTAGTATTCGCCGATAGGCTCCATGCGGATCGACGTCAGCACGCGGGCCCGCACGCCGTCGTTTTCGAGCGCCGATTGCAGCGCCAGCGAATTGATGATCGTGGCCAGCATCCCCATCTGATCGCCCTTCACGCGGTCGAATCCCCGCCCGGCGCCTTGCAGGCCGCGGAAGATGTTGCCGCCGCCGATCACGACGGCGACCTGGACGCCCGCTTCGACCACCTGTCGGATCTGTGCGGCGTAGGAGTGGAGAACGTCGGTCGAAAGACCGTAGCCTTGTGCGCCCTGCAACGATTCGCCGCTGAGTTTCAGAAGGATTCGGTTGTATTTCATGGTGTTGCCTGTTTTTACAAGTTATCCGTTAGGCGAAGGTACGAAAAAATCCGGAATTATCCTTCGCCGGCCGCGATCTTTCCTGTCGGATCGTGCGGGCGGGGCGTGTCGTCGCCACGGAGGAGTGTCGCTGCCGGAGGAATTTTCGGGGAACCCTTTCACTTTACCGCAGAAAGTGCTACCTTTGTAGTTCATGGAAAAGCGGGAATACAACTGGCTCGATCGAGTGGATTCGCCGCGGGATCTCAAACGGCTCTCGCTCGACGAATTGCGTCTCTATTGCGACGAGCTGCGGCACTATATCATCGAACAGTGCGCGGTCAACCCCGGCCATCTGGCGTCGAGCCTCGGTGCGGTGGAGCTGGCTGCGGCGATCCATTACGTTTTCGACACGCCCGACGACCGGCTGGTGTGGGACGTCGGCCATCAGGCCTATGCGCACAAGATCATCACGGGGCGCCGCGAGGCGTTCCGCACCAACCGCAAGCTGGGGGGCATCAGCGGCTTTCCGCGCATCGCCGAGAGCCCCTACGACGCTTTCGGAGGGGGCCATTCGTCGGTCTCGATCTCGGCCGCTTTCGGTATGGCCAAGGCCGCCGAGCTGCGCGGCGAGAAGCGGCAGGTGATCGCCGTGATCGGCGACGGCGCCATGACGGGCGGCCTGGCTTTCGAGGGGATGAACAACGCCGGGGCGAGCCGCAAGACCAACATGCTGGTCGTTCTCAACGACAACAACATGGCTATCGACCAGGCTACCGGCGCCCTGAAAAGCTACCTGCTGCACATCTCCACGTCGAAGCGGTACAATGCGTTCAAGAACCGGTTGTGGCGCTGGTTCGCCCACGTGCCGCCGCTGCTGACGCTCTGCCGCCGCGCGGGAAATGCGGTCAAGCACGGCCTGTTGCAGAAGAGCAATCTCTTCGAGAGTTTCAACTTTCGTTATTTCGGGCCGGTGGACGGTCACGACGTGCGGGCGCTGGTCACGGTGCTCCGTGCGCTGAAAGAGATCGACGGTCCGAAGCTGCTGCACGTGATGACGGTCAAGGGCAAGGGTTATTCTCCCGCCGAGCATAACCAGTGCGAGTGGCATGCGCCCGGTCGGTTCAATCCCGAGACCGGCGAGCGGATCGCCTCGGCCGACGGCCGCGACCGTTATCAGGATGTCTTCGGGCAGACGCTCGTCGACCTGGCGCGGCTCGACCGGCGCGTGGTGGGGATTACGCCCGCGATGCCTTCGGGCTGTTCGATGAACCTGCTGCTGCGTGCGATGCCGGAGCGCTGTTTCGACGTCGGGATCGCCGAAGGACATGCCGTGACCTTCTCGGCCGGACTGGCCGCCGCGGGGATCGTCCCCTTCTGCAATATCTATTCGACCTTCATGCAGCGCGCCTTCGACAACGTGATCCACGACGTGGCGATCCAGCGGCTGCCCGTCGTCCTCTGTCTGGATCGGGGCGGCCTGGTGGGCGAGGACGGTGCGACGCACCACGGGGCGTTCGATCTGGCCTATTTCGGCTGCATTCCCAACCTGACGGTGGCCTCTCCGCTCGACGAGCGCGAACTGCGCAACCTGCTCTATACGGCCTTGCAGAGCGGTGTGCCCTTCGTCGTGCGCTATCCGCGCGGCAAGGGCGAGGGGGCGGCATGGCGCGACGAGGCCTTCGAGCGGTTGCCGATCGGCCGCGGCCGCCGGCTGACGGAGGGCGACGACATGGCCGTGCTGACGATCGGGCCGGTAGGGAACGTCGCGGCGCGTGCCGTGAAGCGGGCCGCCGCAGAGGGCGTTTCGGCTGCGCACTACGACCTGCGTTTCGCCCGTCCGCTCGACGAGGAGCTGCTCGACGAGGTGGGGCGCCGCTTCGAGCGGGTCGTGACCGTCGAAGACGGCGTGGTGCGGGGCGGCGTGGGGAGCGCCGTGCGCGACTTTTTCGACCGGCGCGGTTACCGTACGCAGGTACGTTCGCTCGGTATTCCCGACGACCGGTTCGTGGAACACGGTACGCCGGCGGAGCTGTATGCGCAGTGCGGATTCGACGAGGAGGGAATCCTGCGGGCGATTTTGGAGCGCTGAGTAGGGATCGGAGCGATCGAAAGCGGGGATCGGCAACTGCCGATCCCCGCTTTTCGTCATTGCGGCGCCCGCAGGAGCCGCAGCCGGTCGAGCGGATAGCCGCGCCGTTCGGCCAGCCCCACGATGTGACGCAGCGTGTCGCGCCGGATGCGGGGTTGCCGCGAGAGGATTTGCAGGCGCAGCGGTGCGGTGCTGCCCACGAGCGCCCACTGGTACTGATCGTCCAGTTCCAGGATGCAGTAATCGGTGTGGAGGAAAATGAAGTTTTTCACCCGCAGCCGTCCGCTCCGCTGCGTTCGCCGGGCGTGCCGGCACGACGTGTGCCGGTGTCCGGTGCGGATGTCGATGCCGGCCCGTTCCATCTCGACGTTCCCGTCGGCCCGCAGCGTGTAGCGGGCTTCGATGTTGCGCAGCCGCCGTTCGAACGGACGGTCGTAGCGGGCGATTTCGTACCAGCGTCCCATGTAGCGTTCCAGTTCCAGCCGCCGCACGGTGCGCATGTCGATGTGTCGGTGCCGACGCCGGTAGAGGAGCGATGCGATGATGAAAGCCAAAACGTAGAGTGTAATCACGATCGGAAATTTACGGCGGGAAGGTGCAAAATCCGCGCCGCAAACTCCTATCGGACGAAACGGGTGAAGGGGACGAAGGGCATGACGGTGAACTCGGCCGTCAACAGATAGTCGCGGCGGGGGTGTTCGGTGTAGACCGGTTTGCAGATGCGGTAGCGGCCGAATGCGGCCGGAAAGAGGTGCGGGTGCAGACGGGCCGTGAAACGGTGTTCTGCGGCGCCGTTCTCCGGTTCGAGACAGATCAGCAGGGAGTGCCACATGCCGCCGTCGGGCAGCCGTTCCCAGCGGTCGCCGTGCAGGCGGCAGACGGCGTAGTCCGTTCCGAAGCAGAGCCGTTGCCGGCCGGCGTTGCGGATCGTGAGGCGCACGGTGTCGGCATCGCAGGGGTAAAGGGCGTATTCGGCGTGCATGGAGAAGAGTGCGGCGGGTGCCGTGCCGCCTTCGGGCGCGGACGGATAGGGGACGGTACAGGGATCGAATCCTGCGAGGCGGATCCGGCGGCTGTCGTGCACGCAGCGGCGGAAGCGGGCCTTCATCGCCGAATCGGCACGCAGCAGATGTACCTCGACGCAGCCGTTGGCCTCGTCGCTCCACGCCGTCGTGAAGGCTTCGGCGAGCAGGTCGTCGGGATGCGCGGCCAGCCACCGTACGACGCTGTCCTGCAATGCGCGCAACTCCCCGTCGGCTCTGCACGGGCTTACCGCCGCGAGGACGGCGAAGAGCGTCAGGGCGAACGGCAGGCATTTCATGGCGGAAGGGTGTGGCGCCGGTACGGACCGGAGTTATTCGATCACCATGTCGAACCGGTCGCAGGCGCCGGTGCGGTGCGCCAGATGTTTGGTAAGCGACGAGATGCCGAACAGGGGCGAGTAGGTGCGCACCTTGATCGTCCGGCCGTCGGGCAGGAATTCGAGGATGCGCAGCCAGCCGTCGCCGCCGTTGCCCTCCCAGCCGCCGCCGAGGATCTGGACGTTGAACATCATCTGGTGGACGTCATGTCCCGCGCGGTTTTTGTCGACGCGGTAGGCAACGGCGTCCTCGTAGTCGCCCGGCTTGCCCGTGTGGCCGCAGACGACCATACGGATGTTCGGGGAGGGTTCGATCAGTTTGCGCCAGATTTCGGCGCCGGTGTTGCCCGGGGTGAGTTCGTAGCTGTTCTTTTCGATCCGTTTGGCGGAGCGTTCGTGCAGGAAGGCGTGGGTCATGAATATCACCTTGCGGTCGCGGTATTCGGGCTTGTCGATCAGCGCCGCCGCCCAGTCGAGCACTTCGTCGCGGGGCAGGAACTCCGTGGTGACGACGAGCAGGCCGCCCCATGCCGGATCGTCGAAGGCGAAGGCGGCGTTTTCCAGCGAGATGGCGCCGTTGCGGTTGGGATACGTCGCGACGCAGACGTCGCGCCACGCCGGATTGCGTTCGAAGGGGAAGTAATCGGGGAAACACGTGCGGCTGTTTTCGGCCTTGCGGTATCCGTAGTCGTGGTTGCCCGGCGAGATGATGTAGGGAACCTTGCCGTCGAGCCGTGCCAATGCGTGCGAGGCCGCCTCCCACATCTCGCGGCTGGTTTGGTTGAGCATCTTGCGGTTCAGAACGATGTTTTCGTTCTGTTCGACCAGATCGCCCGTGCAGAGCACGGCCTTGATGTTGAGGTGGTCGACGTTGTCGGCGATCCACGCCGTGCAGAGGTCGAACAGCGGCTGGTTGATGTCGTATTTGGTATAGCCCTGCGGGTCGCCCAGCAGGATCATGGTAAACGAATCGGGATCGGTGAGTTCCTGACGGTCGGCGCGGTCCTGCGCCTGAGCGGCGAAGGCGACGAGCGCCGCCATGCAGCAGAGAAGTAGTTTTCGGTTCATTATCGGGAAGTTTTAAACGGGTTTCAGGCTACGGGACAGGGGATGCCGAGCGCTTCGACCCGTGCGGCGATGCGTTGCAGCTCCTCGCGGGGAATTTTGCGCAGCGTCCGGCACGGGGTGTCGCGGTCGAGCGAGTAGACCATTACTTTCGACGGGCGGATCTCCTCCACGAGCCGCAGCCATGCCTCGACCTCCCGTTCGGCGGTGTTGTCGATCGGTTCGCCTTCGATCTCGCCCGCAAGAAACATCGTTTGGAGGATCATGCGGCCTTCGAAACGTTTCATCAGTTCGACTGTCCGTGCGACCGAGTAGTCGCCCGCCGGATTGTTCATGCGGCGCACGGTGGCGTCGAACGCCGAGTCGAGTTTCAGGATGTTGTTGTCGACGCGCAGCAATGCGCGGCGCACGTCGTCGCGGTGGATCTGCGTGGCGTTGCTCAGTACCGAAACCCGTGCCGAGGGGCACAGTTCGTCGCGCAGGGCGAGCGTGTCGTCGATGATCGCTTCGAAATCGGGGTGGAGCGTAGGTTCGCCGTTGCCGGCGAAGGTGATCACGTCGGGCGGGGTTCCGTCGGCCGTCATGCGGCGCAGTACGGCGCCGAGTTGAAGGCGCACCTCTTCGCGCGGATTGAACCGCCGCCGGCCGGGATGGTCGGCGTTCCAGCCGCATTCGCAGTAGATGCAGTCGAACGAACAGAGTTTCGATTCGGTGGGCAGCAGATTGACGCCCAGCGAGAGACCGAGCCGCCGCGAGTGCACCGGCCCGAAGATGATGTCGTGATAGAGCGATGTCATGCGACAAAATTAAGAATTAAAAGCGAAGAATCGCCATCGGGCGTGCATAAATGTCGCTGTTGTCGGTGAAGGGTGTTCCGGTTCGTGTCGGGAAGAGTCCCGGATCGACCGGCGCTCCGGTGGAAGGGTGGTTCGAATTTGCGCGGTTGCGGAGCGCATCCTTGCTTTCGTCGCGTCGACGCGGTAAAGTGCAAACGTTTGTGCCTGCTTGCTGACTTCGATTCGGGGTGAGCGGAATTCGAAGACCTTCCCTCGGGGATGAGCTTCGAATGGGGTCGGATTTGCAACCGTTGCCGGAGGCCGCGACGGTGCCGTTCGGGAACCGGCAGCAGCGGCGATTTCGGATGGGCTTTCCCGAACCGTTGGGGGGGGCGGCGGCTATAAAGCCCCTCCCCTGAGGGAGGGGTTTGGGGTGGGGTCGGATTTGGAACCGCGGCAGATGCCGCGACGGCGCCGTCCGGGAACCGGCAGCAGCGGCGATTCGGGATGGGCTTTCCCGAACCGTTGGGTGTCGGCGGCTATAAAGCCCCTCCCCTGAGGGAGGGGTTTGGGGTGGGGTCGGATTTGGAACCGCGGCCGGAGGCTGCGACGGCGCCGTTCGGGAACCGGCAACAGCGGCGATTTCGGATGGGCTTTCCCGAACCTTAGTAAGTATAAATGCGTATTTCGAGCCGGCGAATGCCAAAAAGAAGCGTTTCGCAGCCTGCCTTTTAGGAGTTTTTCATACCTTTGTGTACCAAAAAATTGGGACTAACTAAAATTCAAACAGGATATGGTGGATATTTTTGCCCGTCTCGAAAAAAATGCGGGCGGCCCGATCGGTCAGTACATGCGGGTGGCACACGGTTATTTCGCTTTTCCGAAGCTCGAAGGAGAACTGGGGCCGCACATGCGTTTCCGCGGGAAGATGATGCTCAATTGGAGTCTGAATAACTATCTGGGCCTCGCCAATCATCCGGAGGTGCGCGAAGCCGATGCCAGGGGTGCGGCCGAGTTCGGCATGGCGGCTCCGATGGGTGCCCGCATGATGAGCGGCCAGACCAAGTATCACGAGCAGCTGGAACGCGAGCTGGCCGCCTTCGTAGGCAAGGAGGACGCCTTCCTGCTCAATTTCGGCTATCAGGGCATGATCTCGATCATCGACTGCCTGCTCTCGCCGCGTGCGCTCGACGTGGTGGTTTACGATGCCGAAGCGCACGCCTGCATCATGGACGGTCTGCGTCTGTACAAGGGCAAGCGGTTCATGTACGCCCACAACGACATGGAGTCGTTGCGTCTGCAACTGAAACACGCCACCGAATTGGCTGAACAGCAGGGCGGCGGCGTGCTGGTCATCACCGAGGGCGTCTTCGGCATGAAGGGCGACTGCGGCAAACTGGACGAGATCGTGGCGTTGAAGAAGGAGTTCCCGTTCCGTCTGCTGGTGGACGATGCCCACGGATTCGGCACGATGGGCCCCGGCGGCCGCGGTACGGCGGCGCACTACGGCGTGGTGGACGGCGTGGACGTACTCTTCAACACTTTCGCCAAGTCGATGGCCGGCATCGGTGCCTTCGTCAGCGGGCCGAAATGGTTGATCTATCTGTTGCGTTACAACATGCGCTCGCAGCTCTACGCCAAGTCGCTCCCGATGCCGATGGTCATCGGCGCGTTGAAGCGTCTCGATCTGATCCGCAAGCATCCCGAATATCAGGAGAAACTGTGGGAGATCACCCGCGCGTTGCAGGGCGGTCTGAAAAAGAACGGATTCGACATCGGTCCGACCAATTCGCCCGTGACGCCCGTCTACATGAAGGGCGGCGTGACGGAGGCGACCAACCTGATCGTCGACCTGCGTGAAAACCACAATCTCTTCTGCTCGATTGTGGTCTATCCCGTGATTCCGCGCGGCGAGATCATCCTGCGCGTCATCCCGACGGCGGCCCATACGCTGGAAGACGTGAACTATACGATCGAAGCCTTCAAGTCGGTGCGCGACAAGCTCGAATCGGGCTTCTACCGCGACAAACCCATTCCCGAAGGTTTCGCTCAGGAACTTTAATCTCCGGGCCATGCGATCGCCGGCACGGATCCTGTTCGTCCTGTTCACCCTGCTCCTTACGGTGCAGGGTGAACCCGTTTTGGGCGCCCGCACGAAGGTGATCGTCCGTCCTGCCGCCGGCCGATCCGTGCCCGAAGAGGCTTACGGCATCTGCCTCCCCGTCCGGCTGTCGTGCGACGGCGTGGCGGTCTGCGGCTACGATGCACAGCTTCCGACGGGCGAACGGGTGGCGGCGCTGTCGGCGGACGAACTGGCGGCACGAGGCGTTCCGAGGCTGGACGACGTCGTGCGGCAGTGGCGGGGTCGGGATCTTCGCCTCTTTTTGGAACTTTGCCCGTCCGCGGCGGAGCCGCTTTCGGAGGAGGAGCGTGCCGAACGGGAGTTGATCCTGCGGCGTGCCGACGCTGCGACGTGCGGGGCATTCGCTGCGGCCGATGCATCGTGCGGTTGCTGCGCACTGGCCGAAACCGCATTGCGGACGGCCTATGGAGCAGGGTTCCGGCAGGGGGATGTCTGGCTGATCGCGGACGATGCGGAGGTGTTCGCGCGTTACGGCGGCAGATCGTCCAAAGTCCCCCTCTGCGGCTTGTCGCCGGAAGGGACGGGCAGGGGCGGTGTGCGGGGGCTGTTTCTGCACCGGATGCGCGTCGGATCGAAATCCGACGTGAAGCGGTTGCGCAAAGGCGGCCGGCGGATCGTGGTCTGGGATGTCAATTCGGCCGGGGATGCCGCCGCGATGCGGGCCTATGGCGTCGATTTCATCGTGACCGACGATCCAGAATCGATTGGCGGTCGATGACTTTCTGTCCGACCGCGCCTCCGTTCCGGCCGTCCTTTTGCCGTGTCGAAGTCTTTGCTGTTTGCGGATCGGACGGGAAACGCAGGAAGGAAAGGTTTGTTCGGGACAGTCGCCGGTTACACGGTTTCTACTGGGGAATAAAAAAGCTGCAACAAAATGCGTTGCAGCTTTTTTTTCGTATTTCGGCGGAATCAGCGGATGTCGTGTTTTTTGAGGATCTTGACGATCTGCGGCCGGATCACTTCCAGAATACGGCCGTGACCCAGATCGGAGGGATGTACGCCGTCGACGGTCGCATCGTGGTCGTCGCCCAGCGGCATCCCCGGATTGAGGAAATAGATGTTCTTGTCTTGTTTGAGCAGGCGTTGCATCCCCGCTTCGGACGCAGCGCGTTTGTCGTCCTCGAACTTGCGGATCTTGTCATTGAAATTGCGGCTTTCGCGCACCTCGGTTTGCAGGAAGATCAGCGGCGTCGTGGGATGTGCGGCGCGGATCGTCGCTACGAAGGGTTCGAGACGCTCCTCGATCTGCTGTGCCGAAGGGTTGGAGAAGCTGTCGAAGAGGAAGGCGTCGGCCTCGCACGCTGCGGCTACATGGGCGAAGAACTGTTCCATCTTGCATTGGCCGCTGGCGCCCAGATTGACGAACTCGAAGCCCGTCGCACGTTCGAGTTGTGCAGGATAGGCCATGCCCGGACGGCTGAGTCCCGTACCGTGGGTGATGCTCGAACCGATCACCACGATCCGGTGGCGGAAGGGATTGGGTGCGGCTTCGATGCGGGCGCCGGCGTCGACGCCGATTTCGAGCGTTTTCACCTCGTCGAACAGCGGCAGGTAAAGCAGGCACTCCTTCTCGGTGCCGTCCATGTGCTCGACGAGGGTGGCCTTGTGGTCGGCTCCCAGACCGGGACGGGCGATGCCGGCGAAGACCCACTCGCCGTCGCGCTTGATGTAGAGGTCCATTCCCTTCTGCGAGAGCCCCGTCATGTGGGTACTGGGTTTGCGGTCGGTCGTCGTCCAGCGGGCGGAGATCGTGCGGCTGTCGGTGCGGAAGACCACGGCCACGCCGGTCGAATAGGTGTAATAGAGCCGCACGGTCTTCGACAGATCGGGATAGTCGGCCACCTCGACGCGGTGGAAGGGTTGCTTCGTCGCATGAGGCTTGTTCACGAGCGTGAGCGTCGCGGCGTCGACGTAGTTCGGTTCGGGTTTTTCGGCAGCCGATGCCGGGCCGATGCAGAGCACGCAGAGCAGCGCGCCGAGCGAGAACAGGAAGTTTTTCATATCCGGAAGATTGGTTAGTTTTTTCGTCGATACAAAGATAGGAAAAGCCGAGAGCAGAACCAAATTTATTTGGTTTTGCCGGGGCGGAGTATCTAAGGCGAAGCCGACGGCGGGATTTCGCGGCGAATTGCGGACGCCGGCGCCGAATTTTTTTCCTCCCTCTTTGTCCGCTGGCGGAAAAAAGCTATCTTTGTTCGACTTATGAAACTTCTCGTCAAGCCGAGCGCAGAGCCGAACTTGTTCGGGCTGTGCCGGGGCGAGAAAACGAAGAAGGAAATTCGATGCTTGCTGACCTGCTGATTTAAACGAAGAAAAATTCAACGAATATGAAACGACTTTTTGTGCTTGTGTGTGCATTGGGACTCTGGGCGGCGGCCTGGGCGGCTCCCGAAGTGAATATCGTACCCAAACCGTTGAGCGTCGAGACGGGCGACGGCTCCTTCACGGTCGATGCTGCGACCGTCGTCACGGTGGGCAGGGACGCCTCGTTGCGCTCCGTGGGAGAACTTTTCGCCGCGATGATCGAGCCGGTCACAGGGCGTGCCGTCAAGGTGAAGACCGCGGCCGACGGCGCGAAGATCGACCTGGCGGTCGATCCCGAGCTCGGCGAGGAGGAATACGTGCTGCGGGTGACGCCTGCGGGCGCCGACGTGCGCGGCGGTTCGCCGAAAGGGGTGCTCTACGGTTTGCAGAGCCTGCGCCAGCTGGTGATCGAAGGCGAGGGGACGGTTCCGGCCGTGACGGTGAAGGACAAACCCTATTTCGGCTATCGCGGCGCGATGCTCGACGTCTGCCGGCATTTCATGCCCGTGGAGGATGTGAAGGCCTTCATCGACATTCTGGCCATGCATAAACTCAACCGGTTCCATTTCCATCTGACCGACGACCAGGGCTGGCGTATCGAGATCAAGAAATATCCCGACCTGGCACGCAAGGGCTCCGTCCGCAAGGAGACGCTCGTGGGCAATCTGCGTACTTCGACCGAATACGACGGGATTCCCTACGGCGGGTATTATACGCAGAAACAGATTCGCGAGATCGTGCGCTACGCCGCCGAACGCCATATCGAGGTGATTCCCGAAATCGAAATGCCCGGCCACGGGCTGGGGGCGCTGACCGCCTACCCGTGGCTCGGCTGCCGCGGCGAGAATTACGAGGTCTGGACACGCTGGGGCATCAGCAAGGATGTCTTCTGCGCCGGCAAGGACTCGACCTTCGAATTCTTGCAGGACGTGCTCGCGGAGGTGATCGAGTTGTTCCCCTCGAAATACATCCATATCGGCGGCGACGAGTGCCCCAAGGCCCGCTGGAAGGAGTGCCCGCTCTGCCAGCGGCGGATGAAGGAGAACGGCCTGAAAAACGAGGAGGAGTTGCAGAGTTATTTCATGCAGCGGATCGAGAAGTGGCTGAACGACCACGGCCGCAACATCATTGGCTGGGACGAGATCTTGCAGGGCGGAATCTCGAAAACGGCCACCGTGATGTCGTGGCGCGGTTCGAAGGGCGGAATCGCCGCAGCCAAGGCGGGCAACACGGTCATCATGGCGCCCAACACCCACTGCTATCTGGACTATCGTCAGACGCAGCAGCAGGAGTTCGAGCCGCTGGGACAGGTGAAGTACCTGCCCATGCGGCAGGTTTATGCGCTCGATCCCTACGAACAACTGACTCCCGACGAACGTAAGTACATCCTCGGCGTGCAGGGCAACCTCTGGACGGAGTACATTCCCGATTTCCGGCAGGTGAAACACATGCTGCTGCCTCGTCTGGCGGCGATCGCCGAGACGGGCTGGGCCTACGACCGCAAGGATTTCGAGGATTTCAGTCGCCGTATGCGGCAGTTCCGAAAGGTCTACGATCGTGCGGGCTACAACTACGCGACCTATTTCTTCGACGGAAAGGACGAATAATTCCGTTTCTCCCGCAGACGGGATGCACGGTGGTGTGCGCCCTGTCTGCGGGAGTCTCGCCGCCGGACGATCCGGGCGATTACCGAATATCGAATTGCCATGAAATATCTGTTTTGTGTCCTGCTGGCTTTGTCGCTGGCTGCGTGCGGGAAGGAGACCGAAGATCCGGGGTTGTCGCGCGAAGAGTTTCTGGATCTCTTCCCGCTGCATGAGCATGGCGAGGTGTATGTCGAACCCTTCTACGTGCGTTTTTACTATCCCGGAGGAAATTGTCTGCTCTTTCCGACCGACATTCTCGGCGAGAGTCCGGCGGCGCCGGTACAATATATGTTTCTGCATCTGGACGGCAGCGACGTTCCGCCCGCGGAACTGATCGACCGGGCCTACGGCGTCGACTGTGCTGCCGCGACGACCGCATTGAGTTTTTTGCCCGATGCCACCGGCGGGAATTACCTGGTAGCCGATTTCCGTTACCGCTATGCGGCCGAGCAGGGTACGCAGATCGGGGAGCGCGTCGGCGAGTGGCGCATCGTGTGGGGCGTGCAGCGGCAGTATAGGTACAATGGAAAATTGTATCCGCGTATCGAATTTCAGTAATTGCCGTACGGCTTGTGCATTGGAACGGTTTTGGACGAATGCGGAGTCGGGCGGCCTGCGATTTTTTTGCGAAAATATTTTGCAGAATAAAAATTTCGGTTTATCTTTGCACTCGCAAAAAGCCCCGAACGGGGTAGCAGGTAACATTTTGCGGAAATAGCTCAGTTGGTAGAGCGCAACCTTGCCAAGGTTGAGGTCGCGGGTCCGAGTCCCGTTTTCCGCTCTAAAACAGGCGATTAAATCCTTGCAATAAGCTAATCAGCGAGTTGTGAGGATTTTCCGTTTGTGGCGGTTAACAATCTGTTAACCGATCTTCTGCACAGCTTTGCTGCAAATCTTCATCTTAATAAAGAACTCGTTAGCGCAAATGTACGGTAAAAATTAATATAAATCAACATAGATTTCGATTTTACACGCTACCCGCTCTGCCTGCATTTTTTGCTGTAATGCTCATTTTACATTTCTCTTGACGAATCGGGGCGCTTATATTAACAGTTATTAAATATAAAGTGCAGCTCATACTAAAAATGAGCTGCACTTTTGGGGATGAAAGGGGTGTCAGAAATCGGTCCTGACCACCCGGAAACCGACATTGGCGTAGCCCTGTGTCCCGGTCCTCATATCATCCGATTTCTCCGAACGGCTGGGTAAGGGTATAACCGTCCTTCTGTACATAGATGGCCGCCTGCTCCCGGGCGACGGGAATTTTTGCCATGCATGCTTTTTATGGGCAAAAGAATAATAGAGGGTTGTTTCTTTTTAATATTTATGACATCGGCCGGATATGAAAAATGAAAATCCGGTTTATGTAATGCAGACAGCAATTGGAACAAGATACAAAAAACTGTATTTTTGTTCCAAAAGAATATGAAATTAAAATGCAATCAATACCTAACGCCTGTTGCGTTATACGGATTCGGCCGTAACGGAGATCCTTGACCGGCTTTGTTTCGAGGACGTCTCCTGTTTCATCCGTTATTTTCGCAGGCCGGTCGGTTGTACGCCGCTGCGATTCAGGGAGCGGGCGGGATAAGTCCCGGAAAGCGTTTCGTTTCGCCCGATTTGTGACAATGCATGTTATTTGCCGTTCCGTACTTTTGTATGTTTGATACGAGACTTTATGGAGATGAAGAAAACACCGAACGAAATAAGAATCCGCGGTGCGCGCGTCCACAACCTCAAAAACGTGGATGTAGATATTCCGCTCCATGGCATCGTCGGCATCGCCGGCGTGTCGGGATCGGGCAAATCGTCGCTGGCGCTCGGGGTGCTCTACGCCGAAGGGTCGCGGCGCTATCTGGAGGCATTGTCCACCTATACGCGCCGGCGCATGACGCAGGCTCCCAAGGCGCAGGTCGATGAAATAGCGTATGTTCCCGCCGCCATCGCACTCCACCAGCGGCCAGGCGTGCCGGGTATCCGCAGCACCTTCGGCACCGGCACCGAGCTGCTCAACAGCCTGCGGCTTATGTTCTCGCGCCTGGCTTCGCACCGCTGTCCGAACTGCGGGCATTACCATGCGCCGACGCTGGCCGTCGCGGCCGAGAAGGAGCTCGTCTGCGCGAACTGCGGCCATCGGTTCTATGCGCCCGGGGCCGAGGAGCTCGCGTTCAACAGCGGCGGAGCATGTCGCCGGTGCGGCGGTACGGGTACGGTCATGACCGTAGACCGTGCGACGCTCGTGCCCGACGAATCGAAGACGATCGACGAAGGGGCCGTGGCTCCGTGGAACAGCCTGATGTGGTCGCTCATGACCGACGTGTGCCGGGCGATGGGCGTGCGTACCGACGTGCCGTTCAGCGAGCTGACGCCTGCCGAGCGCGCCATCGTCTTCGACGGACCGGCCGAAAAGAGACATATCCTCTACAAAGCCAAAAATTCCAATCAGGCGGGAGAGCTCGATTTCACCTACTACAACGCCGTCTATACGGTCGAGAATGCGCTCGCCAAAGTGACCGACGAGAAGGGCATGAAGCGCGTAGAGAAGTTCCTGCGTCAGGACGTCTGTCCGGCTTGCGGCGGCACGCGACTCTCCGACGAGGCCCGGGCGCCGCGGCTTCGCGGCATCGGGCTGGACGAGGCGTGCCGCATGACGCTCGCGGAGTGCGTCGGGTGGGTGTGCGGCGTCCCCGCTTCGCTGCCGGAGGAGATGCGCCCCATGGGCGAGAGCATCTGCGAGTCGTTCCTCGCCGCTTCGCGCCGTCTGCTGGACTTGGGGTTGGGATACCTCGCGCTCGATCGGGCGGCTTCGACCCTATCCACCGGCGAGCGGCAGCGTATGCAGCTGGCCCGCGCAGTGCGCAACCGTACTACGGGCGTGATGTATGTGCTCGACGAACCCTCCATCGGCCTTCATCCGGCCAACATCGCAGGTCTCACGGGTGTTATGGACGACCTGGTCGCCGACGGAAACACCGTCGTGCTGGTCGACCACGACACGCAGATACTGAGCCATGCCGACCATATCGTCGAGATGGGCCCCGGAGCGGGGGCCGACGGCGGAAGGGTCATTGCGCAGGGGACGGTCGGGGAGATCGAACGCAGTCCGGCGTCGCGCATCGGCCCGTTTCTGGCAGGCAAGGTCGAATCCCGCGTGCTGCCCGTCGTGCCGGAAGGCGAACTCTTCGCACAAGGGGCGATCCGCCTCTCCACCTCCGAGATTCACACCGTAAAACCGCTCGAAGTCGTCATTCCCAAAGGCCGCCTCACGGTGGTGACGGGCGTATCGGGGTCTGGCAAAACCACGCTGATTCTCGAAAGCCTCGTTCCGGCGCTCGAAGCGGCGATAGCGGGCACACCGCTGCCACCCCATGTGAAAAATATCGATGCGTCGGGTATCGAACACGTCAAGCTCATCGATTCGACACCCATCGGTGCCAACGTGCGCTCTACGGTGGCTACTTACGCCGATATTCACGACGAGCTGCGCAAGATCTTCGCCCGCACGCCCGATGCCAGGGCCGCCGGTTACAAGGCGGGCGACTTCTCCTACAACACCGGACGGCTGCGTTGCCCCGTGTGCGACGGCACCGGCACGGTCAGCCTCGACGTGCAGTTCCTGCCCGACGTCGATATTCCGTGTCCCGAATGCCGCGGCTCGCGCTATGCGAAACCTGCGGGACGAATCGCCTGTACGGTCGGGAACGGCCGTTTGTTCACGCTGCCGCAGGTCATGGAGGCCGACGTGGCCCATGCGGCGGAGCTGTGCGCCGGATTCAAGAGCGTCGCACCGCGGCTTGCGACGCTGAGCGACCTCGGGTTGGGCTACCTCACCCTCGGCGAAGCCACGCCCAGTCTCTCGGGCGGCGAGGCGCAGCGGCTGAAACTCGCCTCGGAGATGGGACGCCGGCAAAGCGACTCGCTCTTCGTTTTCGACGAGCCCACCATCGGGCTCCACCCGCTCGACATCAGGACATTGCTCGAAGTCTTCCGGCATCTGCTTTCGGCAGGGGCTACCCTGGTCGTCATCGAACACGATCTGGACATGATACGCAACGCCGACTACATCGTCGACCTCGGCCCGGGCGGAGGAGCCGACGGCGGACGTATCGTCGCGACGGGCACTCCCGAAGCGGTAGCCGCCAATAAGGAAAGCATAACAGGACAATATCTGTATTGAAACTTAAAACAGGGTACCCATTCCAACCTTATTCATATGCACTGAACAGTTCTTCCGTATCGAGATAGATCGTCGGTTGGTCGTCCGACTGCCTATCGTATTTAGATCTGTCGATTCGGTAATGTCTTTCAGTCCGGAAATGATATAATTTGGTTCAGACTCCTTATCGTTTTCTTCGGAAAGCATGAAACGGGAAAAATATGTGTCCGGCATCCTGCCTGAAATCCGTCAAAAGGAATTTCGTAAATCCTTCGATAATATCTTGGTCATGTATACGTTGAGAAGTCGAGCTTCTGGAATATGCTATCAAAGCATCAAATACGGGCCTGTCCTCCGTATCCTGCACCGACAGCCGTCTGTCGAAATCCTTCAATGTTTCGGCCGAGGGTTCTGTATGGTATTTACCATTGGTACTCGTAATAGACTTTTTCAGGCGATTTCGTATGACCGTTTTCAGAACACTTTCATATGCGTCGATTTCGAAACATTCCCTTAAACGATCACGAAACGCGTCGTTGTGTCGAACGACCACATGTTTTGGGTCGATAGTCGCCGTTACCGGCACATACGAAGCGTCCGCGGAGGAATATCCGGAGACATTCCGCTAAGAAATCGCAAAAAAAGCGGTCGGCCCGTAAGGGTCGGCCGCCTTTTTCGTGTCTTCGGATAAAACCCGAATACCGTCATGGACAAACATAATAGGGATCTTCTGATCCGTGCGCTGAAAGGCACGCTGGACACCGCATCGCGCCGCGAATTCGACCTGTGGGTCTCGAATGCGGACAACCTCCGCATCTACGAAAACGCCCTCCGCATATGGGACGACACACAGCGCCGCGCTGCAGCTTACACTCCCGACCGCGATCGGCTCTGGGAACAGTTGCAGTCACGTATCGGAGTTTCCGGATCGCCGCAGCCTACGGAACGGCCCGCGCCGAAACGCCGTTGGGTGCCGATACTTCGCACGGCGGCTGCCGTCGCCGCGGGCGTCGTCGTCACGCTCTTCGCAGTCCGTCCCGACGCCGCCCTCACACCGAGTCCGGCCCGACAGGAGTTCTGCGCCTTCGGCGGTAAATCGCTGGCACACCTGGCCGACGGTTCGACCGTATGGCTTCAAAGCGGCTCGACGCTTGCCTGCGACGGCTCCTTCGGCGCCGAAAGCCGCAACGTAAAGCTTCGCGGAGAGGGATTTTTCGACATTGCCAAAGATCCCGAACGCCCCTTCACGGTCGAAGTGGAAGGGTTGCGCATACGGGTTCACGGCACCAAATTCAACGTGAACACCTCGCTCGAAGACCGGACCGTCGCCGTATCGCTCGTAGAGGGTTCGGTGGCCCTCGACTCCGGCAAAGGCGAACAGCGCCAGCTGTACCCCGGTGAAATCGCCCGCTACAACACCGCCACACAAAAGCTGGACATCTGTCGCGGCAACGTGGAGCTGGAATCCTGCTGGGCCGCGGGCAAACTGGTCTTCGAGCGGCAGTCGCTGGGCGAAATCTGCCGCTACCTGTCTCGCTGGTACGACATCCGGATCGACATCTCTCCGGCACTCGCCCGCAACTACGCCTACACGTTCACCATTACCGACGAACCGCTCGAAGCGATTCTGCGCATCATGAGCCGCATCAATCCGATCGTCTACACCTTCTCGGACAACCGCTCGGTGTCCATCTCCGAGGTAGAATAAAACCGTAAACCGACCAAACTCCAACCAAACCCCGAATGCCTATGACCGAACAGAGCTGAATCGCACGCAATTTCTCCAGCGGCAGCACCCGCCGCTGCAAACACTCGCTAACCTTAAAACTTCCAACCATGAAACATTTTAGACTCTTCGCAATTCTATTGCTGCTCGTCTGCAAATGGACAACGGTTGCACATGGCCAGACGCAGGAGCCGGCGATCAACATAGAGTTCACCGACATACCCCTTTCGGAAGCCATATCGCGCATCGAGAAGAGCAGCAAATACACGTTTTTCTACGACGCCAAACAGACCGATCTGACCCTGCGCGTCAGCCTTCACGCCAAACAGCTGCCGATCTCCGCCGCCCTGCGCCAGATGCTCGCCCCGACGGGTCTCGACTTCACGATATCCGAACGCCAGATCGCCCTGATTCCCGCGGCACGCAAGGCTCCGGCCGGATCGCGCACGATCACCGGTACGGTCAACGACTCCCACGAACTGCCGTTGGCCGGCGTCGCCGTCACGCTGGAGGGCGACAATACCCGCGGCACCGTTTCCGGGAACAACGGCAGTTTCACCATCACCGTTCCCGACGCCGATGCGGTGCTCAGCTTCACCTACTTGGGCTACATCTCCAAGAAAGTCTCGGTGCCCGTCTCGCAGAACAGTCTCGAGGTATTCCTCGCAGAAGACGCCGTGAGGATGGAGGACGTCGTAGTAGTAGGTTACGGCACCCAGAAGAAGGTCAATCTGACGGGAGCCATCACCACGGTGGACGACACGCAGCTTGCAAACCGTTCGGCGCCGTCCGTAGCCCACATGCTTCAAGGTGCGGTTCCGGGTCTGACGATCTCGACCTCGTCGGGCCGTCCGGGCAACTCGGCCGACCTGAACATCCGCGGTATCACCTCGATCAACGGCGGTTCGCCGCTCGTGCTGATCGACGGCGCCGAAGGCGACCTGATGAAACTCAACCCCAACGACGTGGCCTCGATCTCGGTGATCAAGGATGCCTCGGCCGCCGCCATCTACGGCGCACGCGCGGCTTACGGCGTCGTACTGGTGACTACCAAGGAGGGCGACGATTCGGACAAAACCCGCGTGTCGTACAGCGGACGCTGGGGGTGGAATTCCCCCACCACCTCGACCGATTACGAGACCCGCGGCTACTATTCGGTGTACGTCAACGACCTGTTCTGGCATGCCGATGCAGGTACCAACTACACCAACTATACCGAGCAGGACATGATGGAATTATGGGCCCGCCGCAACGACAAGGTCGAAAATCCCGAACGTCCGTGGGTGAAGATCGACCAGCGCGACGGCCGCGACACATATGTCTATTACGCCAACTTCGACTGGTACCACTACCTGTTCAAGGACGAGCATCCCAGCACGAGCCACAGCGTCTCGCTGTCGGGCGGCAACTCGAAGGTGAAGTACATGCTTTCGGGCAACTATTACAGCGAAGAGGGACTCTTCCGTCAGGACCCCGACCGCTTGCAGCGGATCAACTTCCGTTCGAAAATTTCGTTCGACATCAACAAGTGGCTAAAAATCAGCAATAACACCAGCTACTACAACTACCAGTACTACTACCCCGGCCCCAGCGGAGTCAATACAGCCTTCTCGCTCGGCACGGTACACGCACTGGCCTCGATGATGCCCTATAACCCCGACGGCACGAGCGTCTACTACACCTCGCTGTCGAAATACTCGATCATGGACGGCCTGCCCACGATCATGAACAAGGGCGGCCACTACAACAAGGACAAGACCGACAACATGTCGACCACCACGGAGCTGACGTGGACCCCGGTCAAAGGGTTGGAGATCAAGGGTAACTTCACCTACATGTTCAACACCCAGCACAACCTCAACCGTCAGGTCAATACCGAATACTCGCAGTATCCGGGCGAAGTGCAAACCCTCTCGACGGGCAGCCGCTTCCAAGACAAGCTCTACGAAAAGACCATGATGCACAACTACTATCAGGCCAACGTCTACGCCACCTACGCACACACGTGGAACGAGAAGCACAACTTCAAGGCGATGGCCGGTTTCAACTGGGAGACCAAGTACCTCAAAGACGTATCGGCCACGGGCTACAACCTGCTCTCCGAAACGCTGATGGACCTCAATCTGGTGGGACAGGACGCCGACGGCAACGAACGCATGGAGGTCGGCGGCGGCCAGAACGAATACGCCCTGATGGGCTTCTTCGGCCGTCTGAACTACGACTACAAAGGCAAATACCTCGTGGAGGTGAGCGGCCGCTACGACGGCACGTCGCGCTTCAAGCGCGGTCACCGCTGGGGTTTCTTCCCCTCGTTCTCGCTCGGATGGCGCATCTCGGAAGAGCCTTTCTTCGAGGGCATCCGCGAAAAATTCAACAACTTCAAGATCAGGTATTCGTACGGACAGCTGGGTAACCAGAACGTAGGCTACTACGACTATATCCGCAAAATCTCGATCGGCAACCAGAACTATTTGTTCGGCGGCGACAAACCCACGACGGCCACCATTTCGGCCCCCGTGGCCTCGAACCTCTCATGGGAAACCTCGATCCACAACAATCTGGGCGTAGACATGAGCTTCCTGAACAACCGTCTGGCTTTCAGCGCCGACTTCTACATCCGCGATACGAAGGACATGCTGACCTCCGGCGTCGCCCTGCCGAGCGTTTACGGCGCCGATTCGCCCAAGATGAACAGCGCCGACCTGCGCACCAAGGGTTACGAGCTCTCGCTCAGCTGGCGCGACGAGTTCCAGCTTCTGCGTCGGCCGTTCACTTACAGCGTGACGGTTACCTTCAACGACTACGTGACCGACATCACCAAATACGACAACCCCGACCGCACGTTCGCCAAGTCCTACTACGAAGGTATGCGCTGGGGTGAGATCTGGGGTTACCGCATCGGCGGACTCTTCGCCACGGACGCCGAGGCTGCCGGCTATGCCGTCGATCAGACCGCCGTCAACAACCGGATCAACGCTGCGGCCGGCTCGGAACGCGGCCTGCACGCCGGCGACCTGAAATTCCTCGATCTGGACGGCGACAACGTGATCTCTATCGGCAAGAACACGGTCGACGATCCGGGCGACCGGGAGATCATCGGCAACAGCCAGCCGCGGTTCCATTACGGCACGACGCTGAGCATGTCGTGGGCGGGCATCGACTTTTCGATCTTCTTTCAGGGCATCGGACGCCGCCACTGGTATCCCAAAGCCAATACGATCGCCTTCTGGGGACCCTATGCCCGTCCGTATGCGAGCTGGATTCCCAAAGACTTCCACGAGATGTATTGGAGCGAAGAGAATCCCGACGCCTACTTCCCCCGTCCGCGCGGCTATGTAGCCCTTTCAGGCACCAACCGCGAGCTGACGGCCGTCAACGATCGCTATATGCAGAACATCCGCTACTGCCGTCTGAAGAACCTCACGATAGGCTACACGCTGCCCAAGAAATGGACCCGCAAAGTGTTGATCGAAAACCTTCGCGTCTACTTCACGGGAGAGAATCTCGCCACATGGTCGCCCATCCACTCGGACTATATCGATCCCGAAATGGCCGCCATGAACGACGAGATGCGCACCTATCCATGGCAGAAGACCTACATGTTCGGCGTGGATGTCACATTCTAATTAAACAAGCAGAACCATGAAAAAAATATTATTGATTATACTGGCCGCAGGCTGCACCATGGCGCTCGTCTCCTGCGAAGAGTGGCTCGACAAATACCCGCTGGCCCAAATGTCGCCCGAAACCTTTTTCTCGAACGAAAACGAGTTGCAGGCTTTCAGCAACAAATTCTACACGGTCTTCCCGTCCGACGGGCTCTACAACGAGTACTGGGACAACATCATTCACAACGACCTGCCTCAGGAGATGCGCGGCGGCCGCACGATCCCCGCATCGGGCGGCGGCTGGACATGGACCGACCTGCGCGATATCAACACGCTGCTCGAATACTCGGTCAACTGCAAGGACCTCGACGTCCGTAACCACTACGACGCGCTGGCCCGTTTCTTCCGCGCCTATTTCTATTTCGAAAAGATCAAGCGGTTCGGCGACGTGCCGTGGTATGCGAAACCGATCGGCTCGGCCGATGCTGAACTCAATCGTCCGCGCGATTCGCGAGAATACGTCATGCAGCGCATGATCGAGGACATCGATTTCGCCATCCGCTACCTGCCCACCAAACACGACCTCTACCGTATCACGAAATGGACGGCTCTGGCCCTGAAATCGCGTTTCTGTCTCTTCGAAGGCACGTTCCGCAAATACCACGACATCGACCTTCCGGAGAACGACTGGAAATACTACCTCAGCCTGTCGGCGAAGGCTTCCGAAGAGTTCATCACCAACAGCGGCTACGGACTCTACACATCGGGCGGCACGCAGACCGCCTACCGCGACCTGTTCGTGTCGGAAGACGCCCAGCAGATCGAGGTCGTCCTCGCCCGCGATTACAACAAGGGGCTAAGCGTATTCCACAACAGCACCTTCTACTCGCTGAACACCTCCTACGGCCGTCCGGGGCTGACGCGCAAGATCGTCGCCAGCTATCTGATGGCCGACGGCACGCGTTTCACGGACAAGGCGGGCTGGGAAACGATGGAGTTCCGGGACGAGTGCCGGAACCGCGATCCGCGTCTGGCGCAATCGATCCGCACGCCGGGTTACACGCGCATCAACTCCACCAAGGTCGAAGTGCCGAGCCTGTCGACCTGCATGACGGGCTATCAGCCCATCAAGTTCGTCGCTCCCGCCGATTTCGGTTCCGACGGGTACAACCTCTCGTACACCGACCTGCCGATCATCCGCACGGCCGAGATCTACCTCAACTACGCCGAAGCCAAAGCCGAGCTGGGTACGCTGACGCAGGCCGACATCGATCTGTCGATCAAGAAACTGCGCGATCGCGTAGGTATGCCCAATCTGGACATGGATCACGCCAACGCCAACCCCGACCCGTACCTTTCGGCCCCTGAGACAGGCTACCCCAACGTGACAGGGCCGAACAAAGGCGTACTGCTCGAAATCCGCCGCGAGCGCACCATTGAACTGCTTCAGGAGGGCCACCGTTACTACGACCTCATCCGCTGGAAAGAAGGCAAGGCCTTCACGCAGCCGCTGCTGGGCCTCTACATCCCCTCCAAGGGCGAATACGACCTCGACGGAGACGGTACGCCCGACATCTATCTCAAAACCAAGGGAGAGACGCCCTCGACCAAAGCTCCGCTCATCATGGAGATCGATCAGGACATCTTCCTCTCGGAAGGCGATCACGGTTACATCTCGCCCCACAAGAAGAATCCGGGCGAGTGGAACGAAGCCCGTGACTACTACTACCCGATTCCGACCGACGACCGCTCGCTGACCGGCGGTGCCCTGACGCAAAACCCCGGCTGGAACGACGGCCTCGACTTTTAATTCTTAATGTTAACTTCAAAAACGAACGAAACGATGAACATTCTGAAAAAATATCTTACCATCATGCTGCTGCTCGGCCTCACCTGCCCGGCAACGGCCTGCAACAGCAGTTCCTCCTCCGAAGACGAAGTTCCGCCCCATCTGAAACCCGAAAACCCCGAAGAACCCGTCCGGGACTACTATCCCAAGACCGACGGCGCGACACGTCTGGTGACCTACAACGTCGGCGTCTTCACCAAGTACGTCAGCGACGGCAGCTACCAGATGATCGCCGATATGATGACCGAGGGCAAAGCCGATCTGGTGGGCATCAGCGAACTGGACAGCTGTACGGTTCGCACCGGCAGGGTCTTCCAACTCAAGAAGTTCGCCGAGTTGATGGGCAAGGAGTGGAGTTACGAATATTCGCGGGCGATGGCCTATCAGGGCGGAGCCTACGGCGACGGAATCGCCAGCCGTGAGAAACCCGTTCGTGCCTTTGCCGCTCCGCTGCCGAAGGGCGACGGCGCCGAACCCCGCGTGATGGTCGTCGTGGAGTTCGAGAAATACGTCTTCGCCACCACCCACCTCGACCATGTATCCTCGCTGGCTCAGGCAGGGCAGGTCGATGAAATCAACAAGGTCATCGAACGAGAATTCGGCGGCTCGAAGAAACCCGTCTTCCTCGGCGGCGACTTCAACGCCCGTCCCGATTCGCCCACCATTTCCAAATTGAAGACGGACTGGACGATCCTGACGCCCCACGGTGCGAGCGACTTCACCCACTCTTCGCAGGCGCCGGACAAATGTATCGATTACATCCTGTTGTGGAACGGCAACGGCGCGAAGTGCGAAGTGGTCGGCACCAAGATCATGCTCGACTTCAACAAAGGCGACATCAAGAGGGCCTCGGATCATATTCCCGTGCTGGTCGATGTCAAATTCTAATGCTGAGACGAACTCTTAAACGCAAACGATTATGAAACGATATGCGAACATGCGTCTTCTGGCCGCCGTCGCCCTGCTCATCGCAGCGGCGGGCTGCAAGGAGGACGAAGGTCCGACGCTCGGGCAGCCTGCCCTGCTGAGCATTCAGGACGCCACGGCCGACGCCGAAGTGATTACGGTGGAAAGCCCCAAGAAGCAGACCCTCGACATCCGCGTGGAGGCCGAGCAGATCAGCGGCAACTACATAACCGTCGTATTCAAGACTGCCCCCGAACTGGTCGGGACCTATAACGCGGCGCACGGAACCTCATACAAGCTCTGCCCCTCGGAGGCCTACGAATTTTCGACCGCCGAAGTCATGCTGCCCCGTTACAACACGCTCTCCTCGACGATGAAAGTGGAGCTGTTCAGCGAGCGCATGCCCGACGAGGAGCCGTATCTGTTGCCGATCACCATCGATTCGATCAAGGGCGACTCGCAGGCGACGGTCTCGCCGACGGGCAGTGTCCGTTACATCCTCTTCAACAAGCTCGTCAAGCCGGGACCGCCCGCACCCGTGCTGCTCGAACGCAGCGGATGGAAGGTGCTCGCCGCCCCCAAAGCCAAGCCCAACTACGAAGTGGAGAAGATGTTCGACGAAGACATCAACACCTTCGGCTACTGCAACGCCGACGAAGAGAAAGCCGATCCGCCTTACGACTTCGTCATCGATCTGGGCAAAGAGGTGACCGTACGCGGCTTCCAGTTCAATCAGCGCTACATGACTACCGGCAAACCGGAGGACGGCGCACGCTACGGCATCGCCCACTTGGAGGTTTGGACCGCGAAGGAGATCGCCGGCGACGGCCTCGGCGCAGCGAACGACGCCAACTGGACCTACACCCAGACATACCGCGACAACCGGACCGATCCCGACTCGCCGCTGGATCCGATGAGTGTGGTCATCAGTCCGATGCTCGACGACTACCAGCATGCGCGTTACGTCCGGCTGCGCATTCACGCCAGCTATACGAACAAGACTTATAACCCGACTTTCCGGGGATGGTGTATCGCAGAACTGAATGTCTGGGGTAACAACGAACTGCTCGAATAATGCGTCTGGACTTGCAAAGGGACCTGCTGGAGTGTTTCAGCAGGCCCCTTGTTTAACGCAGTCCCGATTGCAAGCGTTCCGCATTCCGCAGGATAACAGAAACTGAATAATTTCGAAATGAAAAATTCATACGTTCCGCATCCGTTTTATCCCCGAAAATGTCTATCTTTATTTGTCTGAATTTCTTTTAGCGATACGATGAGGCCGGAAAACGAACACGACATGGTTTTGTGGAAACACATCAGCCGAGGGAGGGGGGGGGAACCGCCGCTTTCAGGGAGTTGTTCGACCGTTATTACGCCCCGCTTTGCAGGTTCGCGGCCTGTTGGTTCCACGACCGCACCTCTGCCGAGGAGATTGTATTGGACACCTTTACGCACATCTGGCAGCATGCCGGGGAACTCCGTATCTCGACTTCCGTCCGGGCCTATCTGTTTCGCGCCGTGCGTAACCGCGCGCTCAACCGGCTTCGCGACGAACGAACCGACGGAATTCCCATCGGGAAGGGCCCTGAACCGCTCTTCACGAATCCGGAAGCATTGCAGCTTGAAGCCGACGAAATGCTGTTACTGATCGCCGAAGCGGTCTCGCAACTGCCCGACCGCTGCCGCGAAGTATTCCGCAAAAGCCGTGAAGAGGGGCTTTCCAACGCAGCGATCGCCAATCAGATGCGGATTTCGGTCAAGACCGTCGAAGCGCAGATCACCAAAGCCCTGAGACGCATCCGCGAAACGCTGCTCCGCACGTGATCTTCTCTCCGGACTTTCCGGATACTCCCGCCGAATGACCGTCTAATGACCGCCGAAGACCGGCCGGAAACCCGCATCGGTTGACCACTTCGATGCGAATGCCTTGCGCCAGCGCGTTGGTCGTTGCGAACGTATGGCGCCTCAGGTGGTAGGTGACCGCCTTGTCGATTCCGACCTCGACGGCGATTCTTTTCAGGATGCGGTTACAGTAGGCGATGTCGGGCACAGGCAGTACGAGGTTCGTTCCCGCGACCTCGCGTCTGTATTTGTCGATGATGCGTTTGGTAATGCCGCACAGTTTGATTTTGAACGGCGTGCCGATCTTCTGCCGTTTCTTGACGATTCATAAATCCCCGTCGAAACGTCGGTCCCTCGATGTCCTCCGCATTGCGGTTTGGCATCGGCACTCTTGCCTGCTGCTTCGTTCGCCGCGGAATCCCAAAGCGGGAACGGAACGGTCAGGCACGACGATACGAAGGTGCTCCTGCTGTTTCGGCTTTTACAGGGCTGTGCCTTTTTGCGGAGCGAACAGCCTCGTCATATCCGCTTTTTCGAGGGCGAGGAGCCGTACCTTCCGCTCGATGCCGCCCGCATAGCCCGTCAGGCTGCCGTTGCTCCCCACGACCCGATGGCAGGGAACGATGATGCTGACGGGATTGTGTCCGACAGCGCCGCCTACGGCTTGTGCCGGGACGGTTTTCGAGCCTTGCCGGCGGGCGATTTCACGGGCGATCTCTCCGTAGGTGATCGTCTTCCCGAAGGGGATTTGCCGCAGAATTTCCCACACGGCCAGCCGGAACGGTGAACCTTGCAGGTGCAGGGGCGGCGTCGGTCCCGGATCGTTCCCTCCGAAATAGTTGTCCAGCCAGCGGCGGGTCTGCTCGAATATCGGCAGCATCGTCTCTTCGTGCCGGGCGTCGAGCGTCGCGGCGAAATATTTCTGCCCTTCGAACCAGAGTCCTGTCAGGCCTTCGCTGTCGGCAGCCAGTGTGATCGTGCCGAGCGGTGAGCGGTAGAGGTGGGTGTATTGCATCGTGTCCATGAAAGTTGAGTGGCGATTGGTAGTGTATCATCGTTTGCGTTCGACGTCTGGCAGGAATCCCGTGATGATCCCCATCAGGGGCAGCAGCGCGCTGACACGGAAGATGAATTCGATGCTGGTTCGGTCGGCCAGCCAGCCGAAGAAGGCCGAACCCAGTCCGCCCAGTCCGAACATCAGCCCGAAGAAGAGGCCGGCGATCATTCCCACTCGGCCGGGCATCAGGTCGGTGGCGTAGACCACGATGGCCGAGAAGGCCGACGAGATAATCAGTCCGACGAGGATCGCCAGCGCCACGGCACCGCCCGATCCGGCGTAGGGCAGCATCAGGGCGAAGGGTGCCGCTCCGAGAATCGACCCCCAGATGACGTATTTTCGTCCGATGCGGTCGCCCAGCGGCCCGCCGATGACCGTGCCTGCGGCCGATGCCGCGAGGAATGCGAAGAGGCTGTATTGCGCGTCCTGCACCGAGAAGGCGAATTTGTCCATAAGGAAGAAGGTGAAATAGTTGGTCATGCAGGCGATGTAGAAATATTTCGAGAAAACCAGCACCGTGAGGATCAGCAGCGCACGGCGGATCTTGCGGCGGGGCAATTCGGCTGCTGCGGCTGTTGCGGTTACCGGTGCGGCGGTCGCGGCGGTCAGTTGTCGTTTGTACCAGTTGCCGATGCGGAGGAGGATGCCGATGGCCAGCAGTGCGGCCGGGGCGAACCACATGATCGAGGTCTGGCCGTAGGGAATGACGACGAGCGCGGCCAGCAGCGGCCCGAAGGCGCTTCCGGCGTTGCCGCCGACCTGGAAGATTGACTGTGCCAGCCCTTTGCGCCCGCCCGATGCGAGCTGGGCCACGCGCGACGATTCGGGGTGGAAGATCGACGATCCCCAGCCGATGAGTGCGACGGCCAGAAGGATCGGCGCGAAGCCGGGGGCGAGGGCCAGCGCGAAGAGTCCCGCCAGTGTGAAACACATTCCCGCGGCCAGCGAATAGGGCCTCGGATGGCGGTCGGCATAGCGGCCGACGAAAGGTTGCAGGATCGAGGAGGTCATCTGGAAGACGAGCGTGATGAGACCGATCTGGGCGAACGAAAAACCGAATTTGGCTTTGAGCAGCGGATAGACCGCCGGAATCACCGACTGCATCATGTCGTTGAGCAGGTGGGTGACGCTGACGAGCAGCAGGATCGGATAGACCGTGTCGGCGGTCGTTCGCCGGCGCGGTGCGGATATGGGTTTCGTGAGCGTGTCCATCGTCGGGGGATCAGGGTTCGTCCAGAATGACGGCGATCGTGTCGAGCGCCTGCTGTACGTCGGTGTCGGCGATGTTCCGTGCCAGCCGTGCGTGCGTCGGCTGGGAGGCACGAAAACAGGCCGTGTCGCGGTAGATATGACGGAATCCCTTTTGCAGGTGGCCGGTTGTCGTCCGGTAGAGTTCGCAGAGGATTTCGTTGTGCGTGGCTTCGGCCATGGCTGCATGGAAGGCGATGTCGGCGGCGATGCACCGTTCCAGGTCGCCCGCTTCGGCGGCCTCGCCCCGTTGGGCGAGCAGGGATTCGATCCGCTCCATGTCCTGCGGCGTGCGGCGTGCGGCGGCGCGTTCGACAATGGCCGCTTCCAGAATTTTCCGTACTTCGTCCAGTTCGCGGATATCGGCGCGACGCAACCGCTGCTCCACGAGGGCATCGGACGCTGCGGGGGCTGCGACGAATGTCCCTGCGCCCTGCCGCACGTTCAGGAATCCCCGGTCGGATAGCATCCGCACCGCTTCGCGCACCGTCGAGCGGCCGACGCCGAACATGCGCATCAGCTCCGATTCAGTCGGCAGCCGTTCGCCCGTGCGGAATTTTCCCGCTGCGATACGGCGTTGCAGCCGTTGGGCCAACGTATCGGCCAGCGAGTGTTTGCGAAGGGGCGTTTACGGACCTGATTTCATCGTATCATCTGATGTTTTACGCAAAGGTAAACGATTTTTTCGAATCGGCGAAATTTCCGGTGCGGAGTTCCGGCGGCGAGTTCGTTCGCAGTGGAAGAACGGATCGCGGGAGTGGGGGGGGGAACGGCAGGAAGCGAGCATGTCGTTTCCTGCCGGAATCCATCGGTCGGCGGCGCCGTTGATCTACTGACGGATAGATACCAGACCGTTCCCGTACAACCGGCCGGGACGCATCTTCGTGTGCGGCGTACGAAACGACCGGCGGAACGTTCTTCCGCCGGTGCCGATTCCGCCGATGTGCGGTCACTCCTTCTGCTTCGGGTCCTCGCCGTCGCCTCGGGCGCCCTCCTTGAACGAGCGGATACCCCGGCCGATGCCCTTCATCAGTTCGGGAATCTTGCGGCCTCCGAAGAGCAGCAGTACGATCAGTGCGATGAGGACGATCTCCACGACGCCCAAGTTTCCGAGAAAGAGGATTTTTGCCATATTCGTCAGTTTTTATCCGGTTATCCGGCCGTTTCGAACGTCGCTGCGACCCGTTTCAGATCGTCGACGATCGGCAGGTGTTGCGGGCAGCTGCGTTCGCATTTGCGGCAGCCGATGCATTCCGAGGCGCGTCCGTGCGTCTGGGCCAAGTTGTCGTAGTAGGTCTGCTGGATCGAAAAGAGGTGGTTCACCGACTGGCGGTCGGCGTTGTAGAGCGCGAAGTAGTCGGGAATGGCGATATGCTTCGGACACCCCTCTACGCAGTAGCGGCAAGCCGTGCAGGGAATGGCGATCGCATCGTTGATGATTTTGACGGCTTCGGCCACCGTGGCGCGTTCGGCGTCGTCGAGCGGTCGGAAGTCGTGCATGTAGTCCGTGTTGTCGAGCAGCTGCGCCATCGACGACATGCCGCTGAGAACGGTTATTACGCCGTCCAGACTCGCGGCATAGCGGATCGCCCACGAGGCGGGCGAGAGGTCGGGATGCACGGCGCGGAAGAGTCGTTCGGCGGCGGGCGGAACCGTCGCCAGCGAACCTCCCTTGACCGGTTCCATCACCACGATCGGCTTGCCGTGACGGCGCGCCACGTCGTAGCAGCGGTGCGACTGGATGCTGGGATTGTCCCAGTCGAGGTAGTTGATCTGCAACTGCACGAACTCCGTTTCGGGGTGCGCCGCGAGGATCTCGTCGAGCAGCTCCGCGCTGTCGTGGAACGAGAATCCGACGTGGCGGATACGCCCCTCGGCTTTCATGCGGGCGGCGAAGGCGAAGCTGTCGAAGCGCTCGACGGTGCGGTAGTTCGCGGTGTTGAGGTTGTGCAGCAGGTAGTAGTCGAAGTAGTCGACGCCGCATTTCGAGAGCTGTTCGGCGAAGATCCGCTCCTGATCCCCTTCGGATTTGAGGAACATCGTCGGGAGCTTGGTGGCCAGTGTGAAGCTGCTGCGGGGATGACGCTCGACGAGCGCCTCGCGCACGACGCACTCGCTGTGGAAATCGTGGTACATGTAGGCCGTGTCGAAGTAGGTGAAGCCCCGTTCGAGGAAGGTGTCGACCATGCGTTCGACCTCGGCGATGTCCACGGCTTTGAAGTTGCCGGCCTCTGCGAGCGGCAGCCGCATACAGCCGAATCCCAGTTTGCGCATCGTCTTACTTGCGGATTATGAAATTGATGAATGCCCAGCCGCCGAAGATTTGCAGCAACATGCCCGGCAGGCCGATGCGGAAGTCCTGCACGGCGGCGTGGAACGAACCCGTGAGGGCCCATTCGCCCAATGTGCCGGCCGCCTGGTAGAAGAGTACGACGGCTGCCAGCAGTGCGAGCGACGCACGGCGGAAGCGTGCGGCGGCATAGCCTGCGGCGCCGGCCAGCAGCACCGATTTGAGTACGATCGCGGGCAGTGCCGCCGCGGCGGGCATCCCGAAGAGCAGTGCGTTGGCTACGGGCGACGCAAGTGCCGTGAGCAGCCCCGCGCGCCAGCCGTACTTGTAGGCGCCCACGAGCGTGAAGAAGTAGATCGGCAGCCATGTCGGCCCGCCCAGACGGATCGTGTGGAAGAGCTGTGGCAGGACGATGTTGCCCGCGAGGAAGAGGGCGGCCGCCAGATAGGTTTTCGCTTCGCTGTATTCCAGCGAATAGAGTTTTACGGAAGTCGTTTGCATATCACTTTTTTATGAATGGTTGAATGAAAGTTCCGGTATTTCGAGTAATTCGTTAAAAGTGCATGTCCAGACCGCCCAGCACGGTTGCACGCGGCATGGGGAATCCGGCGTTGATCTCATAACGCTGCGCCAGCAGGTTCTCTCCGTCGACGAAGATACGCAATTTGCGCGAGATGCGGAAACCTGCGCGCAGGTTCCACAGGATGAAATTTTCCTGTGCGTCGCTGCCCGTCCCTCCGACGACGATCGAAGTGTAGAGACCCTCCACGTATTGCAGGCCCGTCGAGACCGACCAGCGGCCCTGCGTGAAGGAGGCTCCGACGTGGAGTTTGTGTTCGGGAGCGGCCAGCACGGGATGCTCCATGTGCAGGAAACTGTAATTGGCGTCGACGCTCCATGCCGCCGAGATGCGGTATGCGATTTCGGCTTCGACGCCCGCATTCTCGATCCGGCCGGTGTTGACGTTCATCTGCCGCCCGTCGACGGGCATACGCAGGATCAGGTTTTCGCCGTCGATATAGAAGAGATTGACGCCGTAGGAGAGCCGTCCCTCCCATAGCCGCTGCGAGAGCGACAGTTCGTAGCTCCACAGCCGCTCGGGACGCAGGTCGGGGTTCGCGGGGCGGAACATGTAGAGTTCGCGGATCGTGGGGTAGCGGAATCCTTTGCCGGCCGAGAGCTTGATCTCGGCGCTGCGCGGCAGGTGGAACGAGACACCCGCCTGCGGCACCCACTCGGTGCCCACATGGGAGTGGCGGTCGACGCGGAGCCCCGCATCGAGCGTCAGCCATGTGCCGAGCGACTGTCGGAAGTCGACGTAACCGGCCACCTCGTCCTGCGTCTTGTCGACCTGCGGCTCTTCGTGTCCGTCGAGAAACCGGTTCCACGATTCGCCGCCGAAGTGGAAGTAGTCGAAGCCCACCGTCAGCCGGTTGCCCGCGAAGAGCTGCGCACTCTGGTACCACGACACCCCCAGCATCCGGTCGCGCGAGTTGAACCGGTAGTCGAGCGGTTCGCTGCCCGCGGCATAGCCGTCGTCGATCTTGTGCCGCCCCCAGTTGTAGAAGAGGCTCAGGGCGCCCGACGTGCGGTCGTAGCGGTTGGCCAGGGCGGCGGAGGCCCGTCCGCGCGTGATGCGCGAGTCGTTGTCGATGAGCGGCGCCGTCACCTCGCCCGGATTCGATGCGTTGAAGTGCGTCAGGTTCACGTCGCCCGACAGCGTCCATGCTCTCGAAAGCTCGTATCCCAGCTTGGCGTAGCCGCCGTACTGTTCGAAGCCCATGTCGGCGCGGTGGCCGTCGGTGCGGTTGTAGGAGCCGGTGACGACGCTCGTGAAGCGTCCCTTGCGGATACGGTTCGACAGCTCGGTCTGCAACGTGTTGTAGGAGCCGTAGGCGGCTTGCAGGTCGGTGCGGATGCCCTCCTCGCGCTGCTTGCGCGTGACGATGTTGATGACGCCGCCCATGGCGTTGGAACCGTAGAGTACAGAGGCGGGGCCGCGTACGACTTCGACGCGCTCGGCCAGCATCGACTGGTAGGCGTCGGCGATCGGATGTCCCATGAGCCCCATATACTGCGGATGGCCGTCGATGAGTACCAGCAGGCCCGTAGTCGGCAGCCCCGCCTGCGGTGCGCCGCCGATGCCGCGCAGCGACATGCCGCCCGCCGCTCCGGTCGAGACTCCGTAGCCCATGATCCCGCGCGCGGTGGCGAAGAGCCCCGGCACCTGTTCGGTGAGTATGGGCAGCAGCGATTGCCGGCCGCTGCGTTCGATCGCGGCGCGGTCGACCACCGAGACGGTCATCGGAAGGAGGCGGACGTCGGTTTCGTTGCGCGTGCCCGTGACGACGACCTCCTCGATCGGGTAGACGGGGCGCTGCCGCACGCTGTCGGGCAACTCGTCAGCGACGGCGGCCGGAACTGCGAACAGCAGCGCGGCTGTCAGTATAGAGTGGAAAAAGGCTTTCATTTTTGTCCTTCGATAAAGTTGCGGATCAGCGGCAGCGCTTCGGCGGCGGTGGCACAGTCGCGGCAGAGCGTCTCCACGGGGCATTGCCCCGTTCGTGTCCGGTTGACGATATAGGGTACTTCGAGCGTGTAGCTCACGTGTACGGGCGATGCGGCGAGCAGCAGCCGCGCCGGCCGGCTGATGACGTCGGCGTGGAGTTCGCCGACGCCGCCCAGAATCATCAGCGCCGCCGCGCCTTTACCCACCACCTTGTCGGCGACGAAAGCGCCGTCCAGCAGTTCGGGCTCCTCTTCGAGCAGGCGGTAGAGGTCTTTCACGCCCCGTTCGCGGAAGATGCGGGTCACATCGCCGTTGCGGATTACGCACGAGCACGCTTCGGCATGCAGCAGGTCGATGAGTTGCAGCCGCTGGTCGTCGGTCAGGAAGGTCGTGTTTCGTTTCATGGTTTGTCGTTTCAGTATCCGAACCGTTCGGCGGCGCGGCGCATCGCCTCGACGATCTCTACGCCGAACGGGCATCGGGGTTCGCACAGCCCGCAACCGATGCACTCCGAGGCGTGGTGCGCGAGCGTGCGGTAGTGTTCGCGCACCGTTTCGGGAATCTCGCCCTGCACTTGCGCGAGGTTGCGGAATTTGTTGACTGCCGCGATGTCGATGCCCGCCGAACAGGGGGCGCAGTGGCCGCAGTACATGCAGTGTCCCCGCCACGAGAAGCGTTCCAGCCCCGTCATCACCGCAGTGTAGTCGCGTTCGGCGGCCGGAGCGTCGCACCACGCCAGCGCCGCTTCGATCTCCGCGCGGCTCTTGCAGCCGACCATGACGGCCGCCACGGCGGGGCGCGTGAGCGCATACTCGATGCACTGCACGGGCGTCAGTGCGCGGCCGAAGGGCGAGTTCGCCTCGCTGAGCAGGTCGCCGCCGCCGTAGACCTTCATCACGTCGATGCCCACGCCCGTGCGCTCGCACAGTTCGTAGAGCCGTTCGCGTTCGGGATCGACGTTGTGCAGCGTGCGGGCATAGCTTTCGTCGGCCCACAGCGCGTCGACGTTCTCGCTTGCGGGTTGCAGATCGTAGGCCGGATTGATCGAGAACATCAGTACGTCGACGAGCCCCGTTTCGACGGCCATGCGCGCCACGGCGGGGTTGTGGCTGCTCAGACCGATCGAGCGGATGCGCCCCTCGGCTTTGAGCCGCTGGGCGAGCCGGATGATCGGCCCGTCGAAGACCGTGCGCAGGTCGGCCTCGGCGTCGACGTAGTGGATCATCCCCACGTCGAGATAGTCGGTGCGCAATTGCCGCAGCTGTCGTTCGAACGAGTCGGCGCTCTTCTGCGGATCGCGCGTGCGCAGGTATTGGTCGTTCTCCCATACGGTGCAGAGGTGGCCCTGAATGATGAACTCCCCGCGCCGTCCTTCGAGCGCCGCACCGATGTCGGCGCGCAGGTCGGGGTTCGACGAGTAGATGTCGACGAAGTTGATGCCGTGTCCGATCGCGAAGTCGAAATCGGCCTTCACCTCTTCGGCCCGCTTGTGCATGAAGCCCTCGCAGCCGAGTGCCACGGCGCTCACGCGAAGCCCCGTTCGTCCCAATGTCCGGTATTCCATAGGCCGTCAGAATTCCCTGTTCTGTTTGAGGTCCTCGACGAAGCGGTCGATTCGCTGCATCTGCGCGGGGATGTCGATGTTCTGCGGACAGTGCGGCACGCATTGGTTGCAGCCGATGCAATGGTCGGCCTGCCGCAGGCGCGGCACCGAACGGTCGTACCCCACCAGAAAGGCGCGCCGTGCCTGCCGGTAGGCGCTGTCGCGCGACGACGAGGGCATCCGTCCTTCGTTGATGCACTTGTTGAAGTGGAGCAGGATGCCCGGGATGTCGAGCCCGTAGGGGCAGGGCATGCAGTACTTGCAGTCGTTGCACGGAATGGTCGGATAGCGCAGCAGCGCCTGCGCCATCTCTTCGAGAAATTCGCGGTCGGCGTCGGTCAGCTCGTCGAGCGGCGAGAAGGTGCGCAGGTTGTCCTGCAAGTGCTCCATGTAGGTCATGCCGCTCAGCACGGTCAGCACGCCGGGAAACGATCCCGCGAAGCGGAAGGCCCACGAAGCGACGCTCTGCTCGGGGCGGCGCTGGCGGAGTTTGGCGGCGATGTGGTCGTGTACGTTCGACAGGCGCCCGCCCAGCAGCGGTTCCATGATGACGGCCGGAATACCGCGGCGGCTCAGTTCGCCGTAGAGGTATTCGGCGTCGGTGTTGCGCGTGTTGACCTCCTTGGCGTGGCGCCAGTCGACGTAGTTGAGCTGGATCTGCACGAAATCCCACCGGTAGCGGTCGTGCTCCGCGAGCAGGCGGTCGAAGACCGCGATGTCGCCGTGGTAGGAGAATCCGAGATTGCGGATGCGTCCCGCCTCGCGTTCGGAGAGCAGGAAGTCGAGGATGCCGTTGTCGATGTAGCGTGCTTCGAACTCCTTCATTCCGCCGCCCATTCCCACGCCGTGCAGCAGCAGGTAGTCGATGCGGTCGATCTGCAACTCCTTGAACGAGTTGCGGTACATGGCCATCGACGCTTCGCGGCTCCACGTGGAGGGGGCGAAGTTCGAGAGCTTGGTGGCGATGTAGTAGCTTTCGCGCGGATGGCGTTTGAGGGCGATGCCCGTGGCGCGCTCCGAGCGTCCCTTGCAGTAGGCGGGCGAGGTGTCGAAGTAGTTCACGCCGTGGGCGATGGCGAAGTCGACCAGCCGGTTGACCTCCTCCTGGTCGATCTCGTCGGCGCCGTCGCGTGCGCTGCCGCCGCTGAGGGTCGGCCAGCGCATGCACCCGTAGCCCAGCAGCGATACCTGCTCGCCCGTCTTGGGGTTGGTGCGGTAGGTCATCCGGTCGGTCGGAATTTCTCCCTGTGCCGTGTGGTCGCCCGTTGCGGCGTTGCGGCGCGAATCGCATCCGGTCAGTGCGGCGGCCGTGGCGGCCGTGCCGACGCCCAGCCGTTTGAGGAATTCGCGGCGGGCCATGCCTTTCTTATCGTTGGTCTCCATGGGTTTCGGGGGTTAAATGGTTCGGTGGCGTTCGTGCCCTTCGACGTAGATCGCGCTGAACGGGCGTGCCGGACAGAGGTTTTCGCAGGCGCCGCAGCCGATGCAGCGCTCGGTGTTGACGACCGGAATCTTCGGCGAGTCGGGATCGGCGGTGTCGGACGGTACCATCGTGATGGCCTCCGACGGGCAGTGGCGGGCGCAGTTGCCGCAGTCGACGCCGTCGGTCAGGGGCACGCAGTTGGCACGTATCCAGACGGCATGGCCGATCTGCACGGACGACTTCTCGGCCGCCGTCACGGGGAGGATCGCTCCTGCGGGGCAGACCTCGGAGCACTTCGTGCATTCGGGGCGGCAGTAGCCGCGTTCGTAGGACATTTCGGGCTGCATCAGGGACTTGAGTTTTTCCGAGGGCCGCAACACGCCGTTGGGACAGACGGCCACGCAGAGCTGGCAGCCGGTGCAGTGGTGCGCCATGTTGCGCAGGCTCGCGGCGCCGGCCGTATAATCCGCAAATCCAAATGTTCGACGGATTTTAAACGAAACGACTTCCTCAAAAAAACGAAGCGTACCCATTGGGTGCGCTTCGTTCACTTAAATTCGCTTATCGAAAGTTGCGTATTTCTCTATTTGTGGAACTCGCCGTTTGATACCTTTTTGTAGATCGTTTAAAGAGCGTTTTAATGTCCTTTGCATAGCCGGAATGATCTCCTGTTCATAAAACTCCCGCGGTCGAAGGTTGTAGTCGATCTTAACGATCTCTTGTTCGCAGATGTCCCCCGTATCAAGGCCACTATCCGCCCAAAACCATGTCGCAGCCGTAATAGGTTCTTGACGTCTATACGCCCAGCGTATCGAGGATGCACCTCTGCCATACGGAAGCGGTGACGGATGGAATATCAGCGTTCCCAGGTTGGGTTCTGCCAGTTCTTCGTTGCTCACC